>Ga0153974_1000006_pt1 | contig 56282 bp, 69 predicted proteins | sample TSGA058MetaG_FD_104741 | JGI IMG/M metagenome (GOLD analysis project Ga0153974, IMG submission 104741) | Attine ant fungus gardens microbial communities from Georgia, USA - TSGA058 MetaG | ecosystem: Host-associated > Fungi > Mycelium > Unclassified | place: USA: Georgia, Yuchi Wildlife... | reverse complement strand
GCCAACGGTAAGCCTGGGTCAATACCAACTTCATCTATCGCCGCTTTCATGTCGTTCTGTGCCGCTTCGGGAGCTGCTGCCGGTGCTTCAGTGGCCAACGGTAAGCCTGGGTCAATACCAACTTCATCTATCACCGTTTTCATGTCGCTCTGTGCCGCTTCGGGATCTGCTGCCGGTGTTCCGGTGGCCAACGGTGCGCCAGTATCAATACCGACTTCATCGAATATTTGCTGCATTTCGTTATCAGCTGCAAGTTGTTCATACTGTTCGTATGCAGCATATTCGTTATCAGATACTAGGGACTTATCAGAGGGACCATTCATTCTATTTTCCTCATTAGAGTTAACTACGATGGTACTCAATTGCTTTTTAAGCATATCGAGTCCTTCACCGACATGAAGATCGTTAAAATCCGTCAACGAACTATTAGGGTTTGTGAATTTAGGAACAAAAACAGTACCGTTGGTAACTTCAGCTGCTTGATTGGCATAGTTAAGTCCGGCGTTTGTTTCCTTGTAAATGTCGTTATCTGCAAAAAATCGATGTTGGCTATTGGGATAGGTCTCGACAAGGTTCTTAGCCACTTGAACCATATTTCCAGCATTCACCGTAAACACGACAGGAGCATTGATTGCTTGGTGTATGCTTTGAGCAGTTGCTAATCCCTCTGCGTAGTGGATTGCATCACCATCTTTGAGCTCGCCACCAATTACCGCATAGTTGCCCCACATCTCACCGCCAGACAGTAGGCTCTTATCACCATTGGCCGTGATAGTTTCTAAGCTACGGATCTCACCGGCAGTATTCTGTAATGGGATATACAGTGTTCCCTTATCGTCAGCATAAACATTCGTTGGGGCCGCTATCCCTTTTTTGATCAGATAGGGCTCGTTCCCTTGTGCCAAAGGCAAAGCTTGTATTGTGCTTTGGGCTTGAGTCGCGGCTTTATCTTGAGCCGCTTTTTTTTCTGCTTCCCTTTGCTCAAATTTGATTGCCGCCGCCGCTCTTAGTGCTGCTACATTTTGAGGATCGGGAATGTTTAAACCGGAATGCCACTTAACCATATCATCACTGGTTTTATAATTACGAAACCAGCCATTAGGAACCCCATCGACATATGCTCTGTAAACGCCTTTTTTACTGCCACGTTTTGAGTCAATCACATCGACGTTATGACTTTTCCCGTCCATGATAGGAGGACCATTCAAGACGGCTCCCTGTTCGGTGAGCCAATCGGCAAATTGGCTTTCAAGTTGGTCAATAGAGACATGAGAAGGCTCCTGTACATCTATATCTTTGAATAACCATTTATCTAAAGCGTCTAAATTAGTTCCTACCCGAGCTTTCCAGACTTTGTTTTTGTCATCAAAGTACAAGGCATTTTGGCCATTTTCTAACTTACCAGCGGCTCGAATAGCGTCTTTTCGTTCTTCATAAGGGATATTCAGTACGGTTTCTTCTACCGCGATATTGCTATGGCTTTCGCTCATTCATCCACCTATTACTTTATAAATTTAAAAACGACGGGTTTTCCTGTACCACCACGGGCGGCCTGTAGCTTTATGGCCTCTAAGAGCACCGGTAATACGCTCATACAAGACTGTCACCGTATAACCTCGCCAAGCTAATACCCCATAAAATGCGAGTACTACTATGCAATAAATGAGAGTCTTTACATGGGGAAAAGGAAAGAACATGATAAAAACAGTAAACGCCATAACCGGAATACCTAGTACCGTTAATGGCTTAGATACATTTCGCCACTGATTAATTTCCATAAGTACCCTCTTTGAGTGCTAAATAGTCCATATAACCGGCTACCTCGATCATTTCATCCTCTTCAATGACTCCTAATTCAAAAAGTCTCCAAGCTTCATGAACGAGGGTTTTCTTTCTTTCCATCAAAATCTGATCAATAGCCTTGCCCCAATCTTTCAAAGGGATTTCCAAGATTTTTTTACGCGTAGCGCTATCGAAAATGATGTATTCCCTGACAGCGATACGCTTTCCATCTTTTGATTTCAGTAGACGTTGGATGATGATGTAAGAAACGACATTCATAATGTCGAAGCCTGTTGCTTCACGTTGTTCTGCTGGGAACATTAACAAGGAACGTTGAATTGCATCTCCGCACGTTTTAACGTGCATAGTTCCTGTCGAGAAGTGCCCTGATTTACCCGCAATGAGTACGGCTTCAAAGGCGTTGCGTTCTAGTAACTCTCCAACACCAATGATTTTTGGGGATCTACGTAGTGCTGAGTAACTAATGAAGTCTGCGAAGGTTTCAACGTCTCGGCCGATTTCACTTTGTGCTGGCTCTGGCGCGATCCAATTTTCACCTCCCAAAATGTACTCAATTGGGCTTTCTACAGTTATGATTTTCCTGTCTTTAACCGTTTCACCGCTATGCTGAAGCATACTTGCTTGAAGTGTAGATTTACCTGAACCTGTTTCACCGCATATCAAGCCTAATCCCGCTGCGGGGATCAGAGATTTTTTTAAATCTTCAGGTAATCCTAAATCGTCCAACGCAGGTATCTTTGAATTCAACACCCTTAGCGTGACGGACATTACCGCTTCTTCTTGGTATACAGTTACCTGAGTGAAATTAGCCCTGAAACGGACAATCTCACCTCTTTCTAACCCAATATCGTTTAGAGAGTCGCCTTTCAGTTGAAGTGCTTTATTGATGATTTTTTTTTGTTTAATGCCCGTCTTAACATCAGTAGAAAAGAGTGCATCGATAACTCTTTCTAGTTCAAACTGTTCTAGTGACCAATCCGTTACGGGTATTTGCCGCCCGTAACGTTCAACCCAAATTTTACCACCTCCTTGCAGGAGTATGTCAGAGACATTTTGACGATGGCAGTAAACAAGAAAGCGTTTTAAAGCAGTTGTAGTAAGGCCACCGGAGAACGAAAACGAAAAGTCGTTCATCTATTCACCTCATTTGATCGTAGGTTGCCAACTTCTCTTGTTGGTATCGAATTCGGCTTGTTTCTTCATACGCTTGACCTTATCGCCCAGCATCAGACGATTACGATCACCCGTAATAGTTTGCTGTTGTTCAGTAATAACTGGTGCTTTAACCATTTTTTGCTGAAGTAAGGTAGAGTAGCGAAGCATACCTGTATAATCGCGTGTCAACCGGTTCCAATTCGCGACGAAAATCTGGTCTGCCCCTTGTCTACCTTCTTTCCAACCCATCCGTATTGCATCTTCCCAAATATCTTTATCTTTCCCTGATTTTGGTAACGCTGCCGTATCGGGCATAGCGATCTTTTGTGGGAGTAATCCGGTAAGTAGGTAGGTTTTCCACGTCGGAGGGTTACTAACAAAACGTGCCGGTACAACAATATCGTAAGCTCGGTTAGCAGTACGGATCTGCTCATTGGTAATATGAGCTACATCTTTGGCTTCAACTATTACAGGGGGAACGTAACCTTCGGTACTGATAAGAGTTCTAAAGTTATACATATAATCTAGGTCCATCTTGTGCTTATCAAGCTCTTGACGAATCTCTGCTGCACGCTGGGCCTTTCCCCCTCTAAAACCGATTGCCCTGGCCGCGTCATTAACCATATCGCTTTGTGCATCGTTTTCAGAACTGTTTGCTGACGGGTCAAGGTAATAATTCATGTCTTTAGGTGCGGTATCGTCTGCAGTTTCATCGGCATAAGCGGCATGGAAAGAAACGACAGACATAGCGAGTAGTGCAAGTGTTGTTCTTTTCATACTTACCTCCGGATCAGATTGCCACGCTCTTTTTTAGGTGTGAGATACAGTAAATCTAAAGATGCTGCACGCTGGGTTATTACTGCTCGGTACTGAGTTTGCATACGAACTAAAGCTAAGAGGTTTTCGAAAGTAGCACCCTGAACATTGATGTTTACGGGTAATGGAAGCTTCACGCCTTGGCTGTTAAAACGTAATCCACGCTGCTTAGCCATCTGTCCGAGTAACTCATAGGCATCGCCCTGCCAATTTACAATTACATTTTGTGAATTAGCGCTTATGTAACTGGGAAACTTGTAGCGGGTTCGGTTGATAGCACCGGCTTGATACAGCTCATTCTGAGCTAACTCAATGTTAATGGCCTGTATGTGAATTTGCTCATCAACCAGTTGCTGCGCTGAAATCTGCTTCTCTTTATCGTGATTGGCGCAGCTGGCGAGAGAAATAGCAGAAACGGCCACTAGGACCGTTTTTGAAAATGTATTCATAACTTTCTCCAGGTTTATCGTGGTGTACGGTAAGGCATGTGAGATTTTACATGATCATTATCGTTTACAGAAACGTTTTTACTATCATTTCCATTTCTCTGCAATTCCATTTCTAATTCTTTTGCATATTTGTTTTGTTCTTCATCGTAGAAAGTAATTTTCTTAGCATCCGCATTGTTAGCAACGGTCGCGGCTTTAACTGTTCTATCTATACCGTACTGCTTAAATTCACCTTGCCCTCTATATACGACGCTTTGAGTGCCTCCTGTCAGGGTTAATGCTACAGCGACATTCTCAGCTTTATTGTCGCTTCGCGAACTACTCTCAACGAAAATCACATTACCTTTATCGAGGACAAGTCCAGCGTTATCATCACGATAAATAACGGAACCATCTTTAAGCAGGACCGGCGTAACTTTTTGCTTGTCTGAAACTATAGGTGCTACATCATCGCGGCCTGAAAGTAGAATACTGTTTTGAACTTTCTCGAAACCAGTTACTGATTGAAGAGCAGCTGAATGTTTCTTACTTTTAGACTGTGCATAAGCAAATCCACGCATTTGACTAACCGCTGCAGCATCACCTTTTAATGCTTCTTGTTCAACCCAATCACGGTATGACAACCGAGGATTAGCAGCTTTAAATCCATCACGATTCTCACGACCTTCTAAACGTAAGTCGGCTAATCTTTGCATACGCTTAAACTCAGCCAGGTTGTACATGAGTTTGCGTAATTGAGGATCACGTACATCTCGACGAATATTATCCTTAACCAAACGAGTATGAGCATGGACCTCTTTCATCCTTCGAGATAGTAACTCACGATCAACTGTATACGTGGGTAAGTTATTTAGGTAACTACGATAGCGGCCTTTCAATAATAAACGCTGCTCTGCTCTGGCAAGTTTTTGCTGTGCTCGCTTATTGGCGTCACGCTTATACCCATTATTGGAATATGCCATACCTGTAATAGCTACCGAATTAGGTTCGTATCGAGATGGTATAAACTTACCGAGACGCTCAGTAAGATCAGCATATTCGTATTGGTAATGAGAAAGAACCAAACTTGCTTTGATTGCAGTAGTTTTCCCTTTCTCTTCGTGCGTAATAACGAGCCCTGGGTGTGAATCACTATGACGTAAAGTTAATCCTATTTCGCTAAATCCCTTATGCAGCTCATCCCACGAATTAGCATTGTTCAAGGTAGAAACAAGATGAGTATAGTTAGCAGATTTTTTAAAGTTTTCACGTCCTCCGGTAACATAACTGAAGAGTGTTTCTGTACCGCCCTTTTGTTCCATTTTAGTAATAGCATCAAGTGATTTAGTGTTATTACGATCAGAAACCTTTTCAGGGTTACGAACAATGTCTAATTTGTCATTAATGACGTAAGCACCGTGGGTATGAGTCCAATCATTCTTTAGCTCTAAAATACGACACGCCCTATGAAGAGCATCAAAATTCATCGAACTTGAAGCCATCTTATAAGACTCAGGATTTACACGATTTACGGCAACATGAACATGTAAATTATCTGTGTCTCTATGGATCGCAGAAACGTATTGATGATTCTCTAGGCCCATTGCTTTAAGTGTAAATTCTACCGACTCAAAAACCTTATTTGCCTCCGGTAGTTCGTGTTCTGGCCAGGATAAAACGTAATGCATAATCTTATTCTTGGCATTAGCATTAGTATTCTGAGCAGCTACAGATTCCATTTCGGCGGCAGCACCACTTAAAGAAAAAGTGTTGTACTGGCAGGTCACATCTCCTATCTCTTGACGGTATGTTCCTGGCGTAATTTCAACTGCTTCAGTATCACTCTTATTACGACGTACAAGATAATCTGTAAGCTTATCGAATCGGTTATCATCGATAGCAGAAACCGTCTCAGGCGTTGGCTGAACTGGATCAGCTAACGACTCAGACGGTTTGTTAGAGATATAAGTGATAAGCTGTTTGATGCTGCTCTTCTTATCCCTTCTACCTTGTATAATCTTAGGTATCATTACCCTTCTATCTCCTTTCTTAATGCTTCAGCGGCTTTCTTGATAGCTTGCATAATTTCACTGTATTCCTTACTCATCTCGCCCTGGCCTTCTTTGAAAAGGTGTTTCTGTAAAGCGGTCATTTTGATGAGCTGAGCCATGTTATCGTATTGAGGTGTTACTTGTATTTTACGACCTAATCCCGTTGTCTGAAGATACTTCCCTAAACTCATCCCTGCTTGTTTTGCCTTCGCTTCTAACTTTTCTTTGACTTCATGTGAGCATCTAAAATTCACCTGACAGCTAAGCTTTCTCGTCTCACTCTTACTCATACTTGTTTTCCTACTCGGGTGTCGGGGCTTGCCCTGACCAAGTTGTTTTGCGGCCGACATCGTGATGGCGGTATAGCAAAAACATATCTTGTCCTGTCTTTAAATCTGTAAAAACGATTTTACCACGCAGCTATGAGATTTGCCATTTTTCAGGTGGGCTTTACGTCAAAATCGAAAGCATTTATCATCATCGGAAGAAATCAAGGGGGATGTATGGCGAAAACTAAGCAGAAAACCTATACCGAAGAAGACATATCATTACTTTCATCAGCGTTGAATGAGCTTCCAGACGTAACGGCACAAAGGTTACAAAAGAAAAACGTGTTAGATGCACTAAAAGGACAGATAAAGGAACTGATAGCAGCTAAAGGCTACACCGTTGATGAGGTGGTTTCTATTCTGAAAAATCAGGGAATGGATGATATTACGTTGAAGGATATTAAAGACATTACAGCTTCACGGTCGCCGAGTTCAAGAAGGAAAAAAAACACTTCAACATCAGAAGGGAATGTGGCTACAGAGTAGCTATAAGTTTTTTTTAAAAATCAGATTATACATGGCGGTGAAACGGGGTTGGGTGATTCTTCGGATTTCGAATCACCGCCACATATTAGCCCTTTAAAAAAAGGGCATTAACTTATAACCTATGCACTGATAAAATTTTCTTATACACAAATGATGGCTCTCTAGCGAACTGTGCTACAGCATCATGTTCACTATAAGCAATTATATAAAATGTATCTTGAATAACCTTATCAGTAACACTTAACGTTTCAAACGTGATGATATATTTTTTATCTCTACTGCTATTAATATCAATATGATATTGATTCATATCAGAGCTAACGTGGGTCGATTCTAAAAATATATTTTTCTCATCTAGTACACGTTGTAAAATTTCTTTATAAGATAAAGAAAGCAATCCTTCATGATCTAGATCATCAATTAAAGCAATAACAGGTTTGTTATATTTATAATATTTAGTTACTTTGCTAATTGTTTTTTTATCTAGGCTTGAAGCTGGTACATTCATTGCAATTGATACAATATTTACATAATCATCTAACATTAAAATCATAAAATCACCCTCCGAATTTATATATAATTATAATATAAATTTACTAATTAAACTAATATAAGTTTGTTTTATAGCCTCATAAAATTTATTTTATGAGGCTATTTTTTTTAATCTATAGCGGGGATCAGCTCATGATTTTCTTGATGCTCTAATAAAACATCTCTTATAAGATAATTCATATCAATAAAATGTTTTAGCTTTTCTTGTGGGGAATCCTCATCGGCTAGCATCCAACACATATTATTAACGGTTAAATATGTGCAAAGTATTCCAAAAGCATCCGCCGATAGATTACCCTCATAATAATTTTCGCAACTGACTGAGAACATTTCACCTTCTTCGGACTCTGGGCGCATATACAGCGCACCATTACTCGCTTCGGCAAACTCCCACATTCCGCCTTGATAATTATCTGAAAGCTTACCAGCAAGCTGATAGACGTGATTTTCGCAACGCATAAAATTATTCTTAAATAGGCGCGGTAAAAAATTCAATCTCTCACGTTTGCTAACTAATTTTACGGTGATTGGTTCTTGTTGTTCCATTTTTATTTCCTCGCGTTCTGCGCGTTCAGTGGGGATAGAAACCCCGCGATTAAATCACGGGGTCATTGTATTAACGGTAGTATTTAAATAATAAATATCCGCATTCAACCATGCAGCCAAAAACAAATAAAATTAGCACTTGCGCCAATGTTCCTAAGTCTAAGAAACTTGTTTCTGTACCGCGTAGAAATGCAACTGATACAAAAAAACAAGTCGTCATACCGAGAAATTCAAAGGCGATACCTTGCACAAAATCAACTTTATAAAAAAAGTGTGGGAGGGCTACGGCTGCGATCATGAATACTGCTAAGATGGGATAAAAACCAGATGCGTTCATATATATTTCCTCTGAGTTAAAAGGCTCATTCCTTACAAGATGCGGTATTGCGTCTTGATGGGGTTATTATCTAACTTTCACGCTATTTTGTCAACACCTGTCAACTATATAATTATGTTTTTTCATCAAAAAAAACCCCTCTTTCGAGGGGCTAAAAATTAACGTTCATAAAGTATTGTTGAGATTTTACCTTGTAGACCGTGACTGAATTGATCGCGGCAATGCTTGTAAAGCTCGCCCTTTTTAAATAGCTCTGCGGTGTACTCTGGTTTTATCACTTCATTGCCGAAACGTTCGCGTAATTCATTCAGAACTATTTCGACTTTTTCTGCGGAATAACTCCGATTTTTAAAGATATACTGTGCGCCGCCGTAAACGTCCGTAAACGGGTCGTCGTTAAACTCGTAAATATCTTGCATCCCGTCAAAGCTACCTTGTTTGAAGCGGCTTAGAATACTGCTTACAGCGTCCTCTGTGGGGCCGTCTGTCCATGAAATATAGATCGATGATTCAGACCCCTTTCTCACGCTAAATTTAATGCCTTTAAAGTGTTTTTTTAGCATTAAACGGATATTTTTTGCGCCGTGGGTAACTTTGCTTACCGAATCAGGGCAAGGGATCAGATGGCTATATCTTTCAGCTTGATTCACTTCAGCAAGTTTTTTCCCCTGTGCATCTTCCCGTTCTTTCTCACGTTTCGCCTTCGCCTTAGCGACAGCCAAAACACGGTCGCAAACAAAATCAGGGTTTTTGACTTCTCCCGTTAATTTAAACGCCTGAAAACGCGTGGGGCTTACCGTCTTTTCAATATCGCGCTGTGTGCCTACTAATGAGATTCGATTGTTTAACTCATGGACATAAACAACCATGTATTCATCAGACGCTTTAGCAGCGAACTTTACACACGCACCAATGATCGGGGTATTCATTTTATAACTCCTATTCTCTGTAAAAGGGACAGTTCCCGTATTCCTCCGCCTATTCGGGGGCGTTCCCGTTTCAATAAAGTAATTATAGGAAATATGACCACGATTTACAAGCAATATTTATTATTTTTCTCTTTGTTTTCAATGCTTTACCCCTTGTTTAATCTGCTTTTGACGTTGCGTTAGTGGCAGTCGCCCGAAGGGGATAGACGCGTAGCGGCTAGATGCGGAGCACGACAGAACGGCCGTAGGCAACGCCCAGGTTATTAATCTTGTTTTAGTGGTTGTAAACTTGTGCGATCAGACGGGAGAAAAAACCGATGAAACAGGAAATTAATTTAGAAAAATTCATGCTAAAAATAGTATAATGAGCTGAAATATCACAGAGTTAGGGAAATAATATGGGTTTTCTAACCTCCAAATCATTAACCGCTGAAATAGATAAACAACTCATAAAAAAATTGTATACCGCCATGCCAGGCAAATACATCACCTACGTTATTTGCGCGACGTTATCCCGCTGGTTAGCTGTAGCCTGGTTCGTTTTTTTTGCATTCTATCTCGGATTGAGTACGTACCTACAAAACCGCGGCATGGAAATACCTGATGACGTCATGAAATCAGGAGCTCAGGGAGTACTAATCTGCGTGGGTATTTATATCGTGGCCAGAATGGTATCAGGTGGGTTATACCGTGAATTAACACGTTTTCTAAACGTTACTTGGAAAAATCAATCCTAAGCGTCTCAGAGCCCCCTAGAGGGCTTTTAATACCTCATGCTAGGTGTCAGCCTACTTCTTGTTTATTTCGTATTGTAACGCCTCTTTCATCACGTCCTCAGCCCTATCTGCGGGCAGCCACACTTGCACCAATTTCATTTCACCAGATGTTGTGTGCAACGCAGTATCGCTAATAATTTTTGAGACCTTCTTAACTGCATAGCTGAGCTGCTGGCGAGTGCGTTCGTGTGCTCTGGCCACGTCACTAATTTTTTGGCCATCAACCATCACGGCATAAACCATTTCAAGCGTTTCAGGTAAGAAATCAGCGAGTAACGGGCGCGCATTTTGCCACTGTGATTCGGAAAGCGTGAGTTGTGTAGTCGTCATAATCGAAACCTTTAGCGATAAAAAACGGGTTATGGCCAATCATACAGCGAGCCAGAAGTTAAAGCCAAAACCAGAACTTCAGCGACGAGGCTGAAAAAGCCCCCTCGATGGGGGCTTATTTCAGCAAGCTTTCAAAAACTGCAATATGCGTGATTGTCGAGCATGGTCTTCACGCCGTTTTGTCCAATTTTCCGCGTAATAAATAGGTGTAAAACGACGGTCATACACGTCTAAGGTGAGGGTGTTGCCGGTGATCACCTCTGCGGCGATACCCAGTAACGACAGCTGAACAAAGGTCATATCTGCCGCCACTGGATCAATGTCGATAGCCTGTACAACAAGCTGCTGTGCAACGTTGTAGCCCTGCCCCCGCATTAACTCGGCGTACTCGATGACAAAGCCACCTGAACCGGCTGTGGGCTCAGAGAGTTCGATAAACGGTTGCTTGTGTAACTGCTCTGTAATATCGGCACCATTTAATTGAGCCATTAACCGTTGGATTGATGCCGGTGAAAAATACTGACCTGACCGGCTATTACCGATCTCAAGGCTCATGTAAACGCGTCCGAGAAAATCACTACGATCCGTAGTAAGTGCCTCGCAAAGCAGATTAAACAAGGTATGAAAGCCGTCTATCTCTTTCTGACCGTAGCGAGCGCAAATAGCCTGGCTCTCTTCGATATTTTTAGGGGAACGAATACGCGGTAAGTCGAGTTCGCGAGCGGCCAGGTTGATGAAGTCCCTGAACACATCCCATGAATTTTTGTGTGCAGCGGTATTGTGAAAGGCTTTAACGAAACGATCATGAATATCTGACATATTTAACTCCAGTGCCGGTACGGGGGCATTCCCGTGAAATGGCCAACCCATTTCATAAAGCAACTATAGGCAATATGACCACGATTTTCAAGTTTTTAATACGAATAAAGGCGCTAATAAAGCGCCTTATTTGTACTAATTAGAGTTCTATCCAGTGAGTTAAAATCCCCCTTTCAAGCATCTCTACCGCTAGATCACTAGGTATCGGATCTATACTTTCATACTCAGCCATTACCCCGCCATAGTCCCAGAATCCGTCCTCATTCTCGTGACCTTCCCCGCGTAAAGTTGCCATTCCCTCACGCACGGCTTTATCAACACTATCCTCATCAGGACCAGAACAAAGCGTTTGAAGAGGAAACGCCATTTCTTCGACGTACTGGCAGATAGTGATAATAAAAAAATTAGTGTTATGTTCCATACATATCTCCTAATCAAAAATCCCCCTATTGCTAAGGGGAAAATCATTATTTTCTGAGGGCGTCGGTTAGTGCGGCCGCGAGCTGATAGCTATCACTAAAAAATTCGTGATTGGGGATCTGGAAGCGAGGTTCTTTGTTCAAAGCATGGAGGCAAGCTTTGAGTAAATATTCATGTTCTTGGGCGATTTCAGCTTTATGCTGAGAAGGGGTTTTTGCGGTATTTTTCATGGTAACTCTCCAGCCTTAAAGGGGGCTCTCCCACGGGCTAGAACGCCTAACCCGATAAAGACATTATAGGAAATATGACCACGATTTACAAGGATTAAATATTAGAAAAGGCGTAAATATTCACGCCTTTTTATCATTTTATTGATTGATTTTTATAGGTATTCACCTAGCTCATACCAGGGGATTTCCTCGATCTCTTGCATTGTTAATCCGGAGCCATTAAACGCTATATCTAACCTCATAGCCTCGATGAGCTTTAGCCTAAACCCTTCGATAACATCATGTAGCGGCGAGGATTTATATTCGGGATGCTGATAGAGCTGAGTTGATAGATTGTGAAGAAAGGTTAACGAGTGCGCTGTCTTATCTACGCTACGGCGTAAGCGCAAATTATCCTGAAATTCGATAGCCTCAGTTTGAGCGCTCGATAGCTCAAATTGCGCCGCAAGCTTCAGATTAAAGTCATTCATTAGGGCGGCATACTTCGAAACCTCATCATTCGATATATGAGCGTGGTCAAGCATCAGTAAGAGTAAAACAGTGGCATTGTGCTGTGAGATTTGTTCGGGGATTGTCATGCGTTTTCCTTAGCCTGTTTGGGGGCGTTCCCTTGGTTGATTTACTCCCGCCCTCTAGGGCGAGAGTGGGTAAATTATTTGTCGTCGAGCTCCCAGGGTGCTTCTGCATAACCAGGGAAGTTGTCTACAGAGCCGTAGCTCGCTACTTGTTGGAGAGAAATGCCACGGTCGAGCCGCAATATTTGTTTAAGGTTAGTTACGATAGCACCCTTAAATTGATGAAGAGTAGTGTATACAAGACTTTTACGGTAATGCTCATCAATATCACACTGATAATTGAAGCAATCAATTAACTTAGCCATGACGATCATTCCGTCATAGTTATCAATTTTTTCAGCAGTGAGGCCGGTGTCTTGTTCCAAGAACGTGAAAGATGCGTACTCATCAGGCTCAGCGCGATACGCAGCTAATATGCGGTTATTTAGTATTGCCATAAGATTAAGGAAGCCTTGCGCTTCTTCCTGGACAATAAAGCCCGTTTTAATCAGGCCAGAAACAATAAAGCTCGCGTGGGTATTAGAAACGATGAATGATGACATAGTGTGATCCTCAGCCAGTAAGGGGGCTCTCCCACGGGACAGAACGCCTGACCCGATAAAAATATTATAGGAAATATGACCACGATTTGCAAGATTATTCTATGATTATATAAATAAAAAAAGTGCCATTATGGCACTTTTAGTTATATTTATTTATCGTGGTTAGGGCTTGTTGTAGATGGCGTTATAATCGCGGCAGTGATAGCTAACAACTCTTAGCAACTGCAATCCGACTAGGTTATAGGCAACGTTATTTAACGTTAATACGAGCTCGACGTTCTCAAATAAACTCATGTTCTCATTCAATGGGAACCATAGTTCGCTGTCATGACCGCTAAGCTTAGAATGAGAGCAGAAATGCATAATCTCTTTTCCGCTTTTGTTATCGGTCATAACGATCAGGGTAACTTCACCACGCTTTATCATATTCTCTTCCTTACTCGTCTCGGGGAGTTTCCCGCTACTCGGGCACAGCGCCTTTTCGATAGAGATATTATAGGAAATATGACCACGATTTACAATGTGATTTTAGGTTTAAACGTTTAAATTACTTCCAAATTGGCGGCAGTCCTGCATCGATACACAGTACACACCAAACAGAATAAGCGATGGGACTCTCACCATTCACCCAACGTCTAACCGTTCTACCTGTTACACCTACGTATCGCGCTAGCCCCTCTTGCGTCAATGCCAGCACGTCCTCTAGTAAATAACGTAACTCGTCACCAGTTGGCGGCAACCAGGCGGCGGCTGGCTGAAAACAGCTCTCGCGAATTTTCCCCATCTGTAACGGAGTCGAATATTTTATTCCCATGTTCAGCCTCATCAGTTACTAGGCCGCACTCGGCGGCCTAAATTAATTACAGTAAACCATGCTCAGCAAATGAATATAATTTGTCGCCGCAAACGATCATGTGGTCGAGAACACCAACCTCGACAATGTTCATCAAATTAACGAGTTTTTCCGTTATAAGTTTATCGGCCTGGCTTGGTTCCATTTTTCCTGAAGGATGGTTATGTACCAGTATTAAATTTTTTGAATTGTGGTGCATTGCTTGCTGTAGAACAACCCGAGGGTGAACACTCACAGCGTTTACCGTGCCGTGAAAAATCTCTTCAAAGGCAATCACGCCGTTCTGGTTGTTTAAGTGAAGAATACAGAAAACTTCGCGTTGTTCAGCTGCTAGGCGGTAGCGTAATAATGCGCGTACTGCATCGGGGCTTGTCATGTAGTCGGTGCCTACCATTTTGCTTGAAATGATCGCATCAGCTTGACGTAAAACTGCTTGTTCTTCAGGTGTGAATTTCATTGTTTTTCCCTTTTTAGGGGACCTGAGCACTATGCCCGGCCACAAATATATAATAGGACATTTTGTCCTAGTTGTACAGGTGTTTATGAAAAATTTTGGCTTGTCGGGTAAATGAATTACCCGACATAAGAAAGTGCTAAGCGGTTATAGCTCGATGATAGTCTGGTCTAATTGCATCACTTAAAAACAGCTCTACAAGCTTGCGGAGGTTATCACTGTGGTAAAGATCTTCTTCTGCTGTCGTCACTTTTTTAACGTTCTCTGCGTTGTATTTCGCTTGATAGAATTTAATAGTGATCAGTAATCCCATCGTCTGAGGGTTTAAAAGCTCTTCAAAGCCGTTATCGAGTTGGATCAATAGTGTTTGAGGGGTAACAAGATAAAACGCGTTAGAGGGCGTTTTACGCATCTCCCAAAGCCCTTCACTACCCTGCCCATAGTGAGGCGAATGCTTTTGTAGAAAGTCTTTAGCAAATGCCATGATTTCCTGGCTAAAAGATTTGAAGCCTTCTTCTAGCGCTTCGTTTAACTTCCAAGTTGGGTAAATTAAAGGCTGATCGTTTGATGGGTTAAAAGCTTTAGACGTAGGCATATTTATTTCCTCCTCATCTCGGGGAGTTTCCCGCTACTCAGGCACAGCGCCCTTTCGATATAAACATTATAGGAAATATGACCACGATTTGCAATTTATCTATATGTTTTTATTGAAATAAAGGGAGGGTTTACCCCCCTTTATTCTTCGTCAGATTACTTCTTTTTTAATGCCGTAATAAGGAGTGACAGGGAGGTGATGATCGCTGAGATAGCGGTGAGGATTTCAGGAAGTTTGTTGATGATAAGAGAGGTCATAATGCACCTGTAAGGTAAGTTATATCAGCGCGGTTGCCATCTGATACGCTTATTGTACCAATGAGGGGATCACTGGTCTGTTGTAGTTGTGTAACTGAGCCATTACGTTGAGCAACGGCTCGTTGATATTTCTTTTCCTTGTTGATCTTCAGTTTCGGACTGACTCAGCGCACAGGGTAAAAAATTCGTGTCGCTGCTGAAGTAAAAACTCGCGAGCCTGGGAGGATATAAACGGGCGTTCTGCTTCTTGTGTGTAGCGGTTGTACGCTTCAGCTTCAATCTTGGTAAGTACGTAACCGGTATAAGTGACATATCCAGCACTAAGGGGGACTGAGTTCATCATAGCTTTGTTCCTCATCTTGTCGGGGATGTTCCCGCGAAATGGCCAACCCATTTCATAAATCAATTATAGGAAATATGACCACGATTTGCAAGCTATCACAATGATATTTAAGAAAAATAAGTATTCCCCCTGTAATAATCTCGCTCTTTCATTGCTTATTATTTAACCGACTTCATTTAGCAGCTGTTTACGGCGGCGGCGTCGCTTTGTTCAATCCTTTATCCACAGTAACTGTGCATAAAAATTAATAACTCGGGTGATCGATAAAGTGCTGATAGGCAATATTGAACGCCTCATTTTCGCTAGTTGGCTCGGCATCAGTTATCACCTCCCAACCCTTGTAATATCTATGCCTTATCTTCCATGTCCCATCTGCTGGCCAAGTAACGTATTGTCGAGAATAATCACAGTATAGGTGTTCTGAGGTAAGCCTTTCTCCTGGGTCGAGCATGTAAAAGATCGTGCCGCCGGTAATGAGTTTTCGCATTACAAATCCTTCATCTTATCGCGTCTACTGAGAAATTTTTTGCAAGGACCGCTCGCCGTAAAGCCGAATTAGCGAGCGATTTTGCGAGTCTGTTCGGTTGCGGAAGCGGAACATAGCTGATCTTACATGGAACACCCTACGCACGAAATATTTTAGAAAGCTTTTGTGCGGTCCGGTTTTAATAAAAGTTTTAAAGAGTTTTAGAAGATTTAGGAAAATATATTCTATTTTTTTATATACAACACAGATACTTATGAAAAACAGTGGTACCTAATAGACGGCATTAGGTACTTAATAGACGGATCAGGGTACCTAATAGACGGTAACGAGGTACCTAATAGACGGTGCAAGGGTACTTAATAGACGGACTATTCACAGTTGAATGTGGTTAAGGAAAAAAACGTAAAAAAAATACTCTATCAGGTGAAAAATGTATCGGGATTGACCTCTTTTGCGCTCCCGTTAACTTGAAGCGCAACACTCACCGTCTATTAGGTACTACTCCTGTTTGTCATGGCGAGGATCGGTCCACTTTTGCCGATTTCCTCTTTGAGCTCGTATTCGGGCAGATCGTTATCGTTGATGATACGACGCAGATTCTGACAGAATTTTTTAAATGTTCCCGCGCTACCGCTTCGCTCAAAAATCGTTTGAAAGGACCATCTAGCACTGTCCTTTCCAGCGGCTCGTCGAGCTAGGCGATAAAGGAAACGCCCTATGCCTGGATCGATAAGAAAGTAGTCTGGATGAACGGTTAGAACTTCTGGCCGCTTACCTTCGACAATTTCGCGATAAATCCACTTGGGGGCCTCAATCTCAACGATGCATATACGCTGTGTATCAGTACGTGATACGACTCGATAACTACTAATTAATCCTTCCGCTTCAACCTCACGCATCGTCTTTCCGTCAATCGTCTGCCGGTCGCGGACCGTTTTCAGCGTAGTACCCTTCAGCCTGTCTAATGCACTCTCAATTTGTTCGGCCTGGCGAGAACCGTCACCTCTTCTCGCAAATTTGAGTATGTCTGTAACGTGCGGCGTAAAGGTGCGGGAGGGTTTATCACCTTTTCCATCTCGCCAGCGGTTCATCGACTCCGTGAGATGGGAAATCATCATTAGCACGATGTCGTAGTCCCATACTGAAGCCATGCCATCAGGCCCTGATTTGACCTCAACATACCCATCAGGCAGATCGTAGTGAATCACTTCACCTGCCCTTTTGTCGCGTTTCGACAGTCTAAAAGGCGCTACGTCCATGATTGACCGTCCATCCCGACCGCCTACCTCAAAAAGCCCGTGAACAAAAAAATCACTGTTCCCGTCACTCGCTCGATTAATCGTCTGCTGACCATTACACGAGGCTAATACCTGGCTAACCGTTGAAACATTGGACGTGTGATCACCGAACGACTCACCGCTCATGCAGTTTGGTTTGGGTTGTTCACTGTCTGTGCCATTTCTGATTTGCTCAGTTTTTTCTATCAACCATTGCGGCAATGGCGGTGAAGATTTGCTTTGAGTCATGGTAAACCTGCCAGTTATCAATCGAAGACTCATACTCGGATATACGTAATCACTTCGGCTGAATTTTAAGGTTCGGGTGATCCCCAAGTATTAAGCGCAGTAGGTTATATTCCGGCATTTTTAGTGTACCTGCTTTCGCCGGAGACTCTTTACTACGCCATGTATCGTGCTTATACCCAAGTTCTGCAGCGATCTCTTTAGGCTTTAAGCCCAAGGCGACGCGGACGGCTCTCACATCTTCACTGCTCGGCGCTCCTGGGATCATTAATTCAACTATGCGTTCTAGTGGTAGACTGCCACATAGTGACCAGTGAGGATGTTTACCGAACATGATTAACAACAAGTTAATCTCACCAATATTCAAAGCCTGTTCACCGCTCTCTTTTAAACAATACATGCGATAGGTATATCCGAGTCCATCGCAGATCTTCATCGGACTTATACCTGACTCTCTACGCATATTGATGAGTGTTTCGCCATCCGGTAACGCCTGGACTAGATTAAGATTCATGACTGATCCACCATTCAGAACGACGCAATTGTTTCACCAAACGAGAATTGCCTAGGTTCATGCTCATAAGCGCGTCAATGTTTTTGGCCAATGTGTGCTTATCATCATCCAGCACACCGAGTTCTTGATTATAGCGACGCTGAACAAGGCGATAGCTGTTGTCGGCTTCTTTGAATAGTTCTAGCGTATAACGTCTCTGTTGACGGCTACCTGAAAACGATTCCGTAAAGAAAATAGATTCTTGTTTTGACATGATTTGTTTACCGAATGCATGGCGCAAAAATAGAACAACACGGCGATACGCATAGAGCGGCCATGATGGAAAAATTGCGCGGGTATTGGGGGCTAGAATGGCAGGAACTGCCGGTAATGCGGTTTTCATAATGTCTCCTATGCCTAAATGGGGGCATTCCCTAATGGTCCTAAATTACGATTAAATGACAGATTTTACAAGGATTAATAAGCAGGTTTCAGGCTCTGGCTTTGTTGCCATAATCGGACGAACTCACCACGATATTTTGCCGCAACGTCTGGGTAATCACGCAACCAGATCACGTTCTCTGCGTTCTTTTCTGCGGCCCCTTTTGTATAGTTAAAACTTCCCGTCTCAACGGAATTACCGTCTATCACGATAAACTTGTTATGGAAATATGCATAGTTATCGTTGAGTGAAACATGCACACCATGATTGGCCAGATAAGTGACAGCGCTGTAATTGCTGTTAGCTTTACGATCAGCAATTACCCTCACATCGACGCCCCGCGCTTTAGCTTTCATCAAGGCTTCGCTGATCGGTCGAGACGTAAAGTTAAACGCCGCCATTAAGAGCTCTTTATTGGCACTATTAATCGCGTTTAATACAACATTTAGCGACGAACCATCAGGCGAGAATCCGACTTCAATCGACGGAGCCGCATACGCACTACTTACGCTGAGCGTGGCCGCAATAACGCAGCCCGTGACGACCTGTTTTAGCCTAATCATCATCATCTCCCGCAAACATATTTTTACCATTATTAAGCGTTTCTTCTCTGCGGATCTCTTCTTCGGTTTTAGCCGCTTTAGGCTCGACGACCGGCAGAGTTTCTGAAGGTGTAGACTTGCCTTCTTTTATTGTGCTCGCGTCTTGGTTGGCACTCAACGCGGCCATAACCGCCGCATTAAGGTCTGTAGAGCTAAATGCGCCAGGTACAACGCTGTTGATCAGGTTTTTAAGGCGTTCTAAGTTCATGTTTTCATCGAACGTCGAAGCCACTAAGCGCGGTAAGCGTGGGTCAATGAGAGATAATGCAGCACCGGCTAACAGTAACTCTCGCATTGCAGGGCCTCTCTCTGCCGCTCGTTGGCCATCGATAAAATCAAGGGCCACTTGATCCCCCAGGGTTTCCCCTGGGTACAAGCGAAGAGTCAAACGACGTTGCTCTTTACCGGTCATGACTTACGCCCTCTTGTAGCGTGAGCATCCCTAACACTAAGTCAAATTGCACATTGTCGCTAACGTGGAAATTAGCGTTAGGAACGCCAGTAGCCTCTTTTACCGCGTTAGCAACGATATGAGCGCCGCCGCCAACACACATAACATGGGTGTACATAGAGAAACGATTAATGGCCTCAAGAACCCGCTTACACAATGCTTTCTCTGTTTCTTGAATGCGAGCGATCACCTTAGACCGTAGCGCTTCATTGAAAAGGATGCGTTCCAAGTAAGACTTATCAGTGTGATATGAGATAAGTAGTTTTTCTGCGACATGAGAATTTGCTTTTTGTGTCGTAGATTCGGCCCCCATCACTACGCTTATAGCCTCTGTTACCATTGAAACCCCAATTAGAGGATCACAGTACACTTGTGAAATACCGGTCATACGCCCTTTAACCTGCGAAATATCAAGCGTCGTACCGCCCAAGTCCACGATAAGCATTGATTCATCAGTGTTCAGGCTATGGAGCACATCGATACCGGCTGGAATGCTCTCGGGTAATACTTTGACCTTTGTAATAACAAAGTTCGACTTATCCTGCGCTGTGACGGCGCGTTTAATACTGTTTTTCTTCTTCTCGATGTTCGCTTTATTCGGTTGATTTTGGTTATCGAGATATTCACTTAAAGGAAGAGTCACAGTAACGCTAATTTCACCTGGGGTAAGCCCTGCAGCGTGTAAGGCGCGGTGAATGGCCACAACATTAATGTCTGAGTATTGATAGCGTGTTTCGGTTGTACGCTCAGTTTGCGCGGCGACTTCATCATAAGAAAACTGAGCCCCTTCACATTCAAAGTTGACCGGCACATTGTTACCTTCGATCCCGAACGCGAAAGAAAACTCTCTTTTAAAGCTGTTAGCTGAAATGAAGGTTTCAACTTTGCCCTCTTGTAACCAAGCAAGCTTAATGTTCGTGGAACCATCGTCGATATAGATATGTTGCATAACTGAGCCTCTTAATAAGTTTAGGTTATATACGGTCCTGAAAATTGTCTCGCCTACAACATGCATACGTTTTGCGGGTCATATCCCCTTTCGCCACTTATACACCAGTTAATCACTCGCCATACACCAACTGGTGCTCAATTGGCGATTAACTAACTAACATCAGGAACTAAAACAAAGTATAGATAAGATTCTTGCGCCAGTCAATCACCAATTATACACCAGTTAATCACCAGTTAATCACCATTCGGCGTTTTATGGCAAAAGGCCGTCACCAAGCAAACGCCAACCAATCACCAGTTGGTGTATGGTCGGCGCTGCGTATAGGCTATTTTGTTATATAGGAAGAGGACCAGGTGGACTAAAAATCAGAGAAATTGACAGGGTAATGACGGGCGGCATCGAGAAGAAATACCTGGGTATATATTTCTGTCGATTCTAAACGAGCATGACCGGCATACTTCTGAACCAATTTTAACGGTACACCGGACAAAATGAGATGCATACAAAAGCTGTGACGGAAGGTATGGGGGGTTATCGGCTCCACGGTAAATGTTACGCCGTCACTTTTTGCGCGTCGAATAGCTTGATTTAGCCAATTCCTCGGCGTGTTATCGCTGCCAATATCCCAAAGGAGCTGATTAGCCCGTGTAATAGAAAAGGAAGCAACATACTCTTTGAAGGCTTGGATATACTGAGGATCGGTCAACGGAACGTTACGAATCCCCGTATCACCTTTCTTTCTCGCGCCTGGTCCTCGGTTGCGCTGCTTGAGGGTTTTAACTTTCACAAATGGCACCGGCACGTCGAGACAGAACGCGTCGCGGGTTAGGGCAAGCGATTCATTAATTCGTAAACCAGCGTTCCATAAAGTCCGGAAAAAAAATTGCTGGCGAACGTCGGGTAAATAGCTGAGTAGTAGATTGATTTCTGGGGAGAGCAAATAGCGGGGCAACTCGGACCCCATTGAAAGCGCTATCTCTCTCATGGCCAGCGCTTCTTTATAGTTTATCGGAATGGGTGTGCGTAGCGGTGTAACGCCCTGGTCAATGCCGACAATGGTTCCTTCAGATGAAGGAATAAGACTATTTTTCACCAAAACCTCGCTAAAAATGGTAACGCTACGTGAAATCTTTAAGACTTTCGGGGGCTATCTGCACCGAAATTTAAGGAGCGCAACCAAAAAGCGCTCATTAAATAGTCAGAAAAATAATCCAATCCCTTTGACGATCACGACCGCAAGTGACGGAATGAAGAAAAAACCGAGTGAATTGAGCAATTCCCGTTTATCAAAACGTTCACGACGGATCAGCAAAAAGCCCCCACCAAGCAACACGGTATACCCCAAAGAGACAAGTGGATCGGTCCATTCATGCTTAATGAATCCTTGGTAAATAAAAAAAGCCAAGGAAAGCGATAGCATCCAAAAAATGGGTGAGGCCAGTAGTTTTCGCTCGATGTACTTACCTTTAATTTTATCCAACCTTCGCCCTTACTTAATTAATTGGTAGCTAAACCCATCACTGCTACGCGTGAGATACGTTTCAGATCCGCTCTTTCCATAGTTATCAGCCACGACTCTGATCCGTTGCCCCGTTTTAAGCGTCGCGAATTTATGGGCTTTATCTGCCGCGTCATACTTCACCGTTAAGCAATTAACCCGTGAATCGTCTCGGCTGGCAACGCGAAATATACGCACCTTTACGGCGTTCTTTCGGGGATCTACTTGTCCCTGTAAGGTGTTTTGCAAGCTATTTAAGGTGCTCTGCGGCGCGGATAGTTCTCGATCCGAAAGATACTGGCCAGAAGGTGTTAACCAAAAATCTTGCTTACCGGTCACATGGTAAATGTCGCCAGTACGTGCTTGGCCAGCTGCGGTACAAAAGGCTGATGCATCATTTGGGGTCGAACCAAGAAGCGTACAACCAGAGAGAACAAGGGGGAAAAGCAGCAATACTGTGCGTTTCATGGTAACTCCTATCGAGGACTAATCATGCTAAATCCAGCTTGATTTAATTCAGGTATGCCGTGAATAAAAATACCCGTTTCATAGGTTTCGTTATTCACAAAGATAAGGACTTTTGCATGATCTGAGTTATAAAGGTGGCCGTTATCATTTAGACAGCGTCCGTAATCGTATTCGGTCATGGGTTGGTCAGTCGCACTGTCTTTGTACTCTTCTTGGCGAAGTAGATTACAGCGCACAGCGGTTTCGCCTTTTTTCAGTACAACGACTTTTCCCTCAGATTTAACATTCAAATTGCCCGACTGTCCTATTAAAGTTGGTCCCATTTCGGCCATTGTGACAGCGGGTAATGCAGTGAATAGAGCTAAGGCGAGATAACCAGATAAGCGCATATTATTTTCCTTCTACCATAATCAGAGAAATAAGTTTTTTTCCTGAAACCAGTGTTAATCGTTCATTTTCATGGAGTGTTTGCCGTGTTCCTGGCCGCGTTTTGCCAGTATGGACAAAGAGCCCCTTAACATTATTATGCTTGCACAGCTGCGCGAACGCGGCGACATGCGCGGCTTGAATGTAGCCCTGATACCGCTTGGCCTGAATGTAGTACAGCTGACCGTTTACCCGTACTTGGCCATCAATGCCGCCGTCGCCGGTGTAACGTGAATTGCGGATCACCTCATAGCCTTTGAGCTCGAGCGCATCGAGTATCAGTTCTTCAAACGTGAACGGGTTAATCTTACGCAAGTACGCCAGCTGCCGACCCCATTCAGGTATATCTCGTAAGCGTTGGCGCACTCTACTAGCCTGGTCCCGTCTCAGCTTATGGCGCCATGAAATCCGCTCACGTATGAGATAGGCGATGAAAAGTAGCGATATGCCGGTCGCGACAAGGGCTAAAGGCAAGTAGTGCATTATTCGTCCTTCAGTAAGGCTGTTAGCTGCCTAATCAGTTGCTCTTTACTCATCGAGGGCAGTTCGTGAAGCATCGCCTGTAGGCTGATATGTTGAGTTGCACGTCGGACTATATCGGGGATTGGCTGACTTTTACGGATCGTAGTGCCCACCTTTAACCGCTCGCCGGTTTCATAACGTTTGTAGGTACGCAAGCTCATATCCAAAGCTTGCGCGGCCTGTTCTTGTTGCCATCCCATCTGTTTACGCCATAAGCGCAGTTCGTAGGCTTGCACCGATCAGCTCCTTTGAGTTTTAAGGCCAGAACGGGTCCATGAACCAATTGGTGATAATACGTTTATTGTCATTACTCAAATATCCTGCCGCTCGGATAATGTCAAAATTCACGTTACGGCCAAACCAAACCGATAAGAAGAAATCAACCATAATCAGTTCGCCTCGACTCAAAGGAAGTCCCTCTGAGGTTTTGATCTTGGCCTTCATAGTTTCAAAATCCCAATAACAAGCAATATCAGGGTACTGCTCTAGCATCACTTCAAATTTCATCTGCGATTCAGTCATGAAAACTCCTATATAATGATAAAAAACGCACTAGCCATCTCGCTAACGGGCATATGTTGGCTAATAGGTTTTATGGCAGAAACGAATCAATATGCGTTAAAAAATAGTCCCCTGCACCGATGATCACTAACATGGCGTAGCTCGTAAATTCCCGAAACCTGGCTATTTTCATCGCCCTCAATAGCTTTTTATCTGTAGGGTTATGCCGCAGAGCCTCTTTCAATTGTCGCATAATCCAGCGTGTATAAAAGATAGCGATAACCACAATAACAACCATGAATAACGCGAAGTACGGAAAGTAAGGTATTACATCCAACGTGGGCGTATTTATGTACCGACTTATATCTGGGTCGTTTGGAACACTCATTGTTTTTCCTTCCTATAAAGCGACTACAGCGACGTAAATAAGTAACATTAGATTAAGCGCGATTACTGCGAGGTTCATTCGATATAGAAAGGTGTAACGCTTACGGTTGCTCGTATCGGTGTTCCTTCCCAAAGGAGTAACCTTATTTCTTAGGTGTTTCAGAGAGATATAGTTGAGAACAAGCAGTAAGATAAAAAATACCACTGTGAAAAACGGCGCATAACCGGATAAACCGCTATATTCAGTAATATTGTAATTACTATTCATATTCCTTTCCTTGTCACACTCTTGGGTTTTCGATTACTGCGCCAAGAAGCCGGTTAAGCGCTGCTTCATAGGTGGGTAACGACGTGTAGTAGACCACTGAATTATCAGTACATCCGTTATGTGCCTTCTCAGCGCGTAACATACTGAATACATCTAAAAAGTCGTGCTCCCTAGTTATATCCGGAGACGGGTCATAGGGGCCGTCCTCAAGGCTCACATGATGGTCAAGTTTCTCTCTCAGGGCCATCACTACTTCTTCGCGTTCAACGTCGCTACCGCCATAAACCAGATACATCGCCGGTTTCTCTTCCATGTACTGCGTGACGGTATCGACAGTCACGACGCGATGCACATCAGGAACATTACCAGGAACGCAAACAGCCATCCCTGGGGGATTAAACTCACGTAGCAGTGTATCGAGTTCGGAGCGGTCAATATGTTCCAAACCCTTATCGATAAGGTAGCGCATCACTTCATGATCACGTATCGGACGAAAAGGCCGGTGCGTAGTATTAATCTCTTGCGTCAGTGCTTCGACTTTTTCCCATGTCGGCTTATCAATGTGTTTGGTTGGCATCTTTCGACCCTCTATAAAAACGATGCCTTATTGTACATTATTCTAAGACCTTAGAGATAACATTAATCGCTAATAGGTAAAGTGTACAGTCAGAAATTGCGGTAAAGTCGTAAATTTGCGTAAAAACCGCAATTAGAGAGTAAAGACCAGGGAAAGGTTTTTACAAGGAAAGGACCCTTTTACACAAGATAGCGGACACTATCGCGCATATACCCCCTAGATGATGGGGTTTAGCGTAGTGAGGGGGAAGTGCGGAGAATACCAGAAAAACGCAACACGTAAGAAAAAGCTAAAGAAAATGGATTTGTCGTACTAACGTATGTACATTTGTATGACAAGCTAAGTTAACTACGAGGTTCCACATGCGTGATAATGAATTTTCACTTCATCGTGTCGTGAGTATGTTTGAAAGTACAACACCAGAATTTTTCTTACGGCTTTTCGAATCAGCGTACCCAAACGGCGAAGATCAGAGTTGGAAAGACCAGGTGATGAATTTAGCGGAGGCTATAATCACTGCCTTATGCTACAAACGTGATCGGGGAGAGATAGAGCTTTCCGTGGAAACGATACGAGAGCGTTTAGCTTTAACCGATCTTGTTACTATTCAACACGAAGCAAAACGTAATAACTGGAATGTAGAAGTAATACAACCTCTTTTAAAATACCTTGATGCCTTACCAGGATTTCACATACATCAAATACGCGAACCTGAGTTATGGCCGCCTGAGTCGTTCACTACTCATTCATATATCACTAAACAGTTCATCAGCACCTTAAATGAATTCATGCGCCTACATGGATCTGATTTTATCAAGAGAAAGGTCAATACCATACCAGTGAGCTTCCCAAGCGTATCTCAATCTAAACGGGCAATGGTAAGCGTTAGGATCGATGAGGGATTAAAACAACATGCTGAAGCAGTAATGGCTGAACTAGGACTCACCGCAACCGACGCTATTACTCAGCTTTATCGGTTTGTCGCTGAACATCATAAAATGCCAGTAGTTGAGCGGGTTTTTACCTACCAGAATACTGACCAAAACACTATCGCTGAACCGAAGCACCCTGCAGAACAGGGCGAAGCTGAAAGTATCATTTTAGCGAATACTGGCGCGTCTCCTATTCAGAAATAACTCACCATATGCTAAGCATATATAATTCGATTTTGTTAGAAATCAACCGGTGTTCGACCGGTTGATTTATTAGATGCCACTCGGATAGAACCAAGCCTTCCTTATACTTTCCCATTAGCTAAATCTGGTTTAGTCACATATCACTCCAGGAATGACCGTTGTTCAGTTTATCAGCCATAAGCATGCTGAAATGGCATTCTATTATCTAAAAAGGATAATGATATTGCACAAATGAATGTTTTGAGTCATTATGCATGCAAATTGACTCACTATTAAGGATTGTATATGCCCAAAATACAGGCACGTAATGTTGATGATGCCATCTACGAAAATATCGTTCGGAGCGCAACGAAGAATGAACGTACTATTGAAGGAGAGATTCGTTTCACTTTGAATAAAGTTTATGGATCTACCGTTGTGGCAAAGTCTCAAAGCGAAAAGTGGGTTAGAGATATAAGTGAGCGCTTGAATATACTCATAACGAATCTGCAAGAGGATAAATTTTTTAGATTGGGTCAAAAATTTAATCCAATTACTTTTGCCATGACGATTGGCGAGGAAGATCCAACGACAATTTTGAATGCTTTCGAAGGGACCGCTACGCCAAGTTTTAAATTAATTGAAACCATAGCTAAACATCTTGAATGTTCAGCGCACTGGTTGCTCACTGGTGAAGGTCCTAAGTTCCTGATCTCTGATCTAGGAAGTGATTATCGGGAGATGTTCAAAGCATACATGGATAAAGAGAGCGGAAAATTACTCAGTGGATATGAATTTAACTTCATTCGCATTACTGGTAATGACCATCACGACGGAACATTATTGATAATTATTAAAAACCCAGACGGCTACTTAGGATATTACGAGTCATGCCGTTTCAACTTTGCACCTGACGGCGTAGGCGGAACCGGTAGAGCAAATCTTGAGTCATTCCTAAAGTTCGTTAAGCTTTATATAGGTAATACGGCGATAAAATCATATCTATATCGAGATGTTAAAGCATTTAGTAACGATTTAACTACTCATCATCCATGTGCTTATCTAAATGACCACAGAAATTTGGATAAAAACCCGTGGTTGATCGATATTCTCGACGGCGTAGAGCCAAAGGGATTCGAGTTCACTGAAAAGGAAATATTGACTAAGATGCAAAAGATAAAATGGGGAAACTATGAAACTAGGCTATCAATGCTCAATAACTAAGTATTGTTAACCAAATTAATGATGAGTCTCTAAGGCAATAATCAAAGCAATAGAGGCTCAATCAGTAATAAATTAATATTCGACTTAGTTCTTTGGTCCGTACTTAGACTTCAAACTTTCAATTAGTACATCGTGATTAGCTTTTGGCTCAAATATCGAATGCATAATATGGTCAATTAACGCACAGCATTTTTCTAAATCTCTTAGCGAAATAGCTTTATCGTTATGACTCGCAGTATTACCAACCCACTTCAATGCCTCAAAATAGCTTTTATATTCACCTTGATAAGCTCCAATTCTGCGGTGAAGATTTTTCCCCTCATATCCCAAATGGTCCAATAAGTACTCAATAATTATACGCATACTCTGTACAGCTGCATGCGTATGCCCAGGAAGCAATGAGCATGTTTCTAACACGAGTTCTTTGAGATCTTCAGGGTAGCTCTGGGGAATAGGAATAAATGGGATAGTAGGGTAGAAGTATCGCGGATCGTAAAATCTTTCATAACCAAGTCTAGGGTCATCATCACTCACCTGGCCAGATTGACCAATCACTTGAACTATCTCACTACAACTTGTATCGCGACAGACTAACAGCATAGAGAATGTACTTTCCTCATACTCTGGCTCGTAAAAATCTTGCTGTTCTAGCAGTCGTTGCACTGCTCGTTCTTTAACTATTATAGAGTTTTCCATTATCTCAAGAGACTTTTTATCACAAGATGGACAACGCATGTTCAACCTTTGCCCCTTGAAAATCCTTCCTGGTAGGTATTTAAATCTCATTCTAATACACTCGTAATAAATAATTATAATTATCGTAGATTACCATTGAAACGTGAGATCAACATAATTTTTAAATTATTATTAATATCAAAAAGTGCTATTTACAAAAATATTTATTAAATCCCTTGACTTTTCGCCATTAGCATATTGACTCCAACTCGGAATATATGTAATATAAGCCCATAACGTAATATTAATATTAAATTTACCGAAAGGTGGACTGTTTGGAAAAATAAAATGAAAAGTGGAGTGAAGGTCAGGCCCATTATTCATACGGTAATGGGCCTTTTTTTCGCTCTAATCTAAGGAGGTAGGTATGTAAAGATTAAATGTAGAAAGTAAGAAACACAAAATACACTAAATATTAGGAAAGCATTATGAAAAATAATCTTTTAAAAATAAAAATAAATGCCATTATTTGGCTAAGGAAAAACAATGAAGAAAACAATCAAAACAACCAAAACAACCAAAACTGTTGTAACAACTATTACCGAAACAACCGAAGAAGATATTATTTGCCGCCATAGTGACAAATCAAGTCATGGAGTTAACTGGTTAAGCATTTTCGTTGAGAATGTACTTCACCACAGCGCCCGACACTTTTTCTATTCAGTAATAATAAACAACATTATTCCTGGTGCATTTATTGGAATACCTTTCTTTGGGCCTAGCGTAGCAGCACTCGTATCTTTAGGGGTCGGTATGGTGTTGAGTTTCGTTATTGAAAAGGCATGTAATGCCCTTTCAAAAGGATTCAGAAGTATTTTCAGAAAGTAGTAAATATTAGACAGTAGTTAGCGCTACTGTTTGTTAAACGCTTAGTGGGGGCTACCATTAAGCGTTTACATAGTAATCAATTATTTCGGATTTTGCAAATTGCTGTGATTGCCTCTTTGATGGTAGATATTAGTCACTACACGGTCAAATCAAACAAAAAAGATTGCAGTCATAATGATTTAAGGGCAGTTACAAAGTATATGAATAGTTATGAATACTCGGACTTTGACCCAAACAATTATCGTATTAATAGCGTAACCGCTGAATTCCTGTGTGCTATTTATCATTTTGCTAGCACTAGGCAAGCGTTACCAACGACAAGAGATGTCGCAGAACTTATTAACATACCCATTAGGCAAGGTAACGCGCTACGCGATCAGTTGTTAAGTAAAGGACTTATCAAATGCCACGGAGTTAAGCGTTTAAAGCTAGAAGCGGTATACCATAGTCCTCTAACAGTCTCACCGGCTAAGCGCTATCGCATTGATACACTCATCCAGGATGATGAGGTTCCTTGTGTACAGTTTCTCTATCATTTATACACCTCAATGGGCTGTCGGCCATCGGTCGAAGACATGAGCAGAGTCTTAAATTTAAGTTTCCAAATGGCTCATAAACACGCAAAGGTTTTGGCACGTAAAGGCGTGATTAAGTTGAGGAAAATAGGTTTTAGATACGATATTGAACTCTTAATCTGTCCCCCTAATCTAAAACCTGGCTATCACTTGATTAGCGAGATGGAGGCCCGAACCCTTTGTTCAATCTATCAATTAATTTCGGTGGAAAAGCCTTACACCACCGTAAAGGATCTTATCGATGCTTACCCACAAAACCCCTCAACGTTAAGCAAGGTATTGAACTCGTTAGCGGCGAACGAGGTAATCAAGAGAACTCGTATCGGACATTATTACGCGATAGAGCCGACACTCCCGCTAACCCCTGTCGATTCTTCCGTCGTTCAATCTGTGGCCAATAGGAGCCAAGCGCTAACCGCGACTCAATCACAGCTAATTTCGCTTATAGAAGAACAGATCAAAGAACAGGGTTTCGCAGACTTAAAAAAATTATTTGAGGCGAGCAATACTGACTTGAAGGTATTCATTGGTGATTTAGCGCGATTAGAGCAGATGAATAGAATTTTAACTTACCGTACAAATCGTCTATACCTATGCGTAACGGTCCCCTCTACCTATACAAAATTTGGTTTATGGCCAACAACCGAATTCAAGAAAGAATTAAGTACAAAAGGCATACTAATCACACCAGAACAAGAGCAAGTGCTCCTGTTCTATGAAAATCATCTTATGAAGTATGGTTCACAGCCGCCTGTATTAAAATTCGATAACAACACAGCAAAAGCGCTGATCAATAGAAATATTTTCGTAAACCAAGGAAGGGGCAGCGTACTCATCTCTAAAGAGTTCACAGATAGCCTCTCAACACTTGCTGATATTAAATTTCCTTACCTTTCAGACGAAAGCCTGGAAGTCTTACGTCAGATGAAATTTATTGTTCATCAGAGGTTCAGCACCAAGTACTCGACATTTCAAGCTACGTTCGACAACGAGCTGATCGGTAAACGTTACGTGTGTCCTATAATTTTGGGCGAACGATTATTCATGACGCAAGAGGACCTGCATAAACATTTGAAGACATTGAGAGTGTTCAAGATGATAAAACAACCAGGTGACTATTACCCAGGATGGGATAGATCATTACTATATCTATGACAGTTCATTTGAAACGAAAAGGAACATAAACAGAAATAGTATCGGGACAAAAAAGCTAATAATTGTATCAATTTTCTTGGAGGACCCCAGATGAAAGTGACAGCAAATGTAATGGCTGACTTATTGAAAGTCAGAGTATCAGAGATCGTTCAAGCCGTGAGAGAAGGCAAGTCAGTCAGGGGAATTGAGCTCCCCGAGGCAAGAAAACATATCAACGATTCAACCATTTATTTCTCCTATGAAGATGTTATGAAGTTTATTCGTAAACATAACATCACTCAGACAAATCGTCCTCAACTCAAAAAAACTAGACGCCAAAAAATTAATGAAAAAAAAATGAAAAACAATCTATGATGAAAACTAAAAATTAATGAAATAGATTAAATAGAAAAAACTTTATGGTATAATTTCTCATCAATTATCAGATGAGATGCCAATATGATTGCTGATACCCCTCCATCTACACAACTCGTTATACCCGAGTGCATGGCACATGCAGCAAGGGTTTATCACATCCCTTTACGTGGATTTATGGCTATATGGCTAACGGAAGGGGGAAAGATAGGTATGCAAAACAAAAATAAGAACGGAACTATTGATTATGGTCCCTTTCAAATCAATACCGTTTGGGCTAAACGTATCGCCAAAGATTACGGAGTGACCCCCGAGTTACTTACTAACGATTTTTGTTCAGCCGCAATGGTTTCAGCTTACATAATCAAATACAACATCATCCAAGCTGGCGGCGACTTTTGGGAGGGAATAGGGCGCTATCACTCAGCGACGCCTTCTTTGAAAGAAGCCTACATACAGCGTGTCTATAAAAATTCAATGAGGTTCTGATGAATCAACGCCCTCGCGAAAAACAGTCCGATGATGGACTAATTACTTTGGCACTCATTCCTATATTACTGGTTGTTTTATGGATTGGACTTGGGAAATCGATTATTTTCGGGAGCTGCCAGATTCTCTATTGGCTTTATTCAGTCGCCCCCGATCAGCTGGTCCCTGGAAGTCGAACGGATAAGATGCATTTACTAAACCAGGCTGCAATTCACCGAGACAACGTTTCTTTAACTGATTTTATCTCCTTGTTGAATCTTACCGGTTCGATTGCTATTCCCTTAGTTATCGCCTTCTCTATTCTGTTCGCGTATGTGATCCTAAAAAGTCCCTTCTATAAGCTGACACGCCGTATCAGTATCAAAGATCTTCCCCGTATTATGCTGAAATATGCTCCTGCTAATGCACATGTTTTAGCTCGTTTCGGTGCCTACGATAAACTGCTGTTGAATGAAGACCCAGAAGAAGCGAAAGGCCCCCTATCGCCGGTTGAGTTCGCCGAAAAACACGGGCTTATCGATAAGTCGCGCAAGCGTCTCAAGAAGAAACAAGCCCATCGTATTTTCATGTCTCAGGTTAAGTTATCACAAGGGAAAGTTAATTTTACTGACTACGAAAAAGCGCTAATTTGTGTCTTTACCCTTGTTCGTTTTTGTAGCGCCCGAGATCGCGCAAAGAATCTTTTAGATTCACTAAACCTATCTTGTTTAAAGACGGAATCAGGATTTCCTGATTTCTCCCTTACACAAGCAGCATGGGATGAAGTGTCTAAACTACCTGAATTAACAGATTTTTTAGCCAAAAGAACAAGTACACGCGCCGCTATTCATGCCTTATTTGATAATGATTTAATGGTAGCACCGGCACAATTTCGTTGGCTAAAAGGCTTGGACCGTACTCTGTGGATGGCATTATCGAGTGTTGGTCGCGGGAAGTTTTTCGTAGAAGGTGCTGGCGTTATTGCTTGGAGTCTTTCAGAAACCTACGTGCTCAACAATAAGCTAAGTAAAGAGGCCCCTTACCGTACTGTTCGTTCCGCTGTTATTGGGTTAGAAAAGGAGTTAATTAGTTTTGACGCCATTGTTCAACCAATCTCCCATCTAACGCAAGAAGCTGAGCGAGAATACACCGACTCTCGAATCTTACCGGAAAAAGAAACTACAGCTGAAGAACACTCCATTACCGATAAACAAACTACCGGTGAAAAGAGCGATAAAGAGAGTAGAAGCAGTAGCACCAAAGAGGGACTCGCAGCCTTCTTCTCCAAAAAATCATCTACTGCAGAGGGCGATGATCCCCAACCGACCGCCCAGAAACAAACTTCAGTAAAACCGAAATTTGCCGACGACGATGTTAACAACGTCACAATGTAACGACAGGAGCTATCATGACCAATCTAACAGTAAAGACTGATAAAAAAGCCCTCTACATCTCACTAAATGGTTCTGAACATGAACTTAAAACGGCATCATTTCCACTAAATAATGTTGCGTTCAGTATCAGCACTGCTAACGACAATACTCACGTTCTCGTCGAACACTTATCTCAGTATTCATTAGGACCTTTTATTAATGCCTGGGAATCCGTTAATGGGCTGAAGTTGATTGAAAAAGCCCTAAACAAACAACGTAAGTATAACCGCATCACTTCAGTTTTTCGTTATGGTGTATGGCCAGCCTTTGGGATTCTTACAGCGCTGTTATTTACCTTTTCGATAAATGGGGCAATACAAAACATGGGTAGTAGTTCAGCGCTTACGGCCCAAAACTCGGCTCCCGTATATTCACCTAGCAATGTGCCTAATCCAGTGAGCCAACCCGAACAACCGTCTATGCAGCAACAAGAAGCGACACCTCAACAACCTAGCCAACTTAATACAGGCGATCTTTCCGCTCTTCAAGACGCTATCCAGAATGGTCATTTCTCTGTCCAGCTATCTTCTGGGCACGACCGTAGTTTATATGTTTTTAGTGACCCGCTTTGCCCTCATTGCCGCGATATTGAGCCTCGCTTAGAAGCTTTGAGTAAGCAATATAATGTCTACATTATGCCAGTGAGTATTATTGGTGATAAACGTTCTGAAGCTCGTATAGCGCCGGTCCTCGATGCTGCTCCTAATGAGAGAGCAAAGCTATGGCATAGCACTGTCATGATGCCTTATGGCGAATCAGATCCTGATATGAAAGGGTATCAAGGCAATGCGCTTACTATCGTCAATGCAAACGACGTTGCTTTTGCAAAATTCGGTTTTCTTGGAACACCAACTATCGTCGCTGATAACGGTAAAGTTTTAATGCCTTCTCAGCTTCAAGATGATTCTCGCCTATCGCTGGCCATAGGCAAGTAGAGGACTCTATGAGTACAGAATCTTTAGAGACGAAAAGGGTCACACGCGCTCATGGGGGAAACAAACTTAGCGATACCTTGTTTTCCCCTGGTTTCTTGATGAGCGCCATTGTCGTATATGTTGTGCTGACTATTATTTTTCCCGCCTTGGCCTTACCAGGGATTTTCTTACTACCGCTTTTTATTATTTTATATTGTGATCGCAAGTATCGAGCGCCATTAAGAATGCCTCAAGATAGCGAAATGTATGACGACACGTTGACTCGCGAGAGCAATGAAGAGACAAACATAGTCGGATTCAGGCACGTATTTAAGAAGCTAAATCGGGTAAAGGCCAAAGGTATTATGTACCTAGGTTATGAAAGAGGACGCAAGTTCGGTCGGGAAATTTGGCTAGGTACTGCAGATCTGCTTCGCCATATGACTCTTTTCGGTACAACCGGCTCAGGTAAAACAGAAACGTTTTACGGTTTCATTGCCAATGCGTTGTCTTGGGGAAGGGGCTTTGCTTTTTCTGACGGTAAGGCCGATACAAAATTAGCCTTTTCTATTTGGTCATTATGCCGTCGTTTCGGCAGGGAAGAGGATTTTTATGTTGTTAACCTGCTAACCGGTGGGCTTGACCGTTTCGATAGCATGGTCAAAGGTGATAAGAAAGTTAGCCAATCTAACTCATTAAACTTATTCTCGAGCGCCTCACCGACTTTTATTATTCAGTTAATGGAATCAATGCTACCTAAAGTCGGCGGGGATTCTGCTCAATGGCAGGATTCCGCGAAAGCCATGATGAGCGCTCTGATTAATGCACTGTGTTACAAACGTTCTCGCGGAGAACTTATCCTGTCTCAGCGCACCATCGAAGATCATATGTCTTTACCGGCAATGGCGGCATTGTATGTTGAAGCGGTCAAGAATAGTTGGCACGACGCCGGTTATCTTGCGCTAAAAACCTATCTTGAAAACGTTCCTGGGTTCATGTTGTCACGCGTGGAACAACCTGACACTTGGGATAGCCGGTGCTTCGAACAACACAACTACCTCTCTCGCCAATTTTTAAAGACACTTGCCCTTTTTAACGAAAGTTATGGCCATGTTTTCCCTGTCGATTCTGGCGATATAAAAATGAGTGATATTCTTCACAATGATAGAATTTTAGTTGTTCTTATCCCTTCACTCGAACTGTCGAAAAGCGAAGCTGCCACACTTGGTAAGCTTTACATCACACTTATTCGTATGACTATCGCAAGAGATCTCGGTTCAAACCTTGAGGGGTACCGCGATGAGATCATGAAGACTGCAGCGCTTGGCCATGAGTTTCCGTATCAATTAATTTTCGATGAATTAGGTCAATACTTCTCCGAAGGCATGGATACGTTGGCAGCACAAATGCGGTCGCTTTTTTACATGGGGGTATTCTCCTCGCAGGACCATCCTTCTTTATCAAGGGGCGCTAAGGGGGAAGAAGATTCTCTAATGGCCAATACTCGAACAAAGTACTTCGAGGCGATTGAAGACGAAAAAACATACGAGATCTTGAGAAAGACGGTCGGAAAAGACTTTTACTCAGAGCTCGCTGGATTGAATAAAAAAGCAGGGGCTTTTGGTAATACATACGATGATTCAGATCATTACCAGGTTCGTGAAAAGGACCGCGTAGACATTCGCGAATTACGCTCATATACAGAAGGCCAAGGCGTAATATCATTCCAGGATGCACTGGTACGCTCGGCATCTTTCTACGTACCCAATGAAGATAAGTTTTCAGACTTACCTATGCGGATCAACCGTTTTACAGAAGTCCTACCGCCGTCGCCCGTAACATTAGATGCAATTTATCCAGAAAGAGCCTTTATAAGTCGTCGTGATATGGCCTCCATAGAGCAAGAAAATAAGGACCAGGCGGTCTGGGATAAATGGCATAAGACGTACTCGCTCAAGAATAGCTACTCAAAGAACATAAATGGTCTTCTGGCTGAAATAAGCAAGGCTCATAACGCCTCAAGTGGGAAACAAGATCAAGAGCAGAGTATTAACGCAGCAATCCTTATATTCGAAGCTTTTTCTGATTGGATAGATGGAACAAGTGCTGAAGCACTCATACAAACTGCAGCTGAAGACTTTGACTTTTTAGCTGGTTAACTGACTAATTTTGAAAATAGGTGGGTAAAAATATGTCTACTAATTTGATTACGTGCGAACACTGCAGAAGCGAAATACCTCGGGGGGCTAATGTATGTCGTGGTTGCCACGCTGAGATTAAATATGGTCCTCGTCCTCTATTCTTATGGCTATCTTTTTTAGGACCCTTCGCTGCAGGATTTTTCCTTTGTAAATTCTTACATACCTACCTTTCGATTGGGGATTCAGCTCTTTATATCCTATGGGGGGCTATTACCCTGGTCGGCTTCGCCGTGTTACTAAAATCCTGTTTCAAGGCGTTTAGCGGCGACGTGAGATTTATTCGCGAGCAGAAACACTAATCGAGTGCTGAATTAAACCTATTAAGTTAACGATCGATAGTCTCAAACGAGGTATACATGAAAATTAAAAAGGTACTCTCTGTAGCGATGATGCTATGTCTCTTCGCAGCTTCAGGATCAACGCTGGCCAGTATGGTTACTATTACGCAATCTCAGGTCGATGAAGTAACAAAAGCGCAGAAAGAAAATAGTGCCCTATTAGTGCAAATTCTCTCGACCCTGAAACAGAATAATATTAACGCTATGACCCACAACAAGAGCGCGACTGAGTGCGTGGCAGATGGATTGTACTCACAAGGGTTCGTAATAAAGCAGTCAGACAATCGTCAATTACGCTGTGATATGAAAGATGGCCATCCTCAATGGGTCCAGATTTCACCGGCTAAATAAGCTATCTATGTGAAAGTTAGGTAAAGCTGTAGGCTGACACCAACTTATTTAGTTGAAACTCCTACTATGTAGGAGTACTATTTACTCATACACTGTGCTAGTTATGGGGATTATGCTCTGCTACACTTTATCGAAACGCCGATATTTCAACGTTTAATTGATGAGCTTCTGACCGCTGATGAGTATCAAAAATTTCAGGCGTACTTACTTTTAGATCCTAATGTTGGATCAACGATTTCTCATACAGGTGGATGTCGAAAAATTCGATGGGCATTACCCGCTAAGGGTAAGAGCGGCGGAATTAGAGTTATTTATTACTATGTAGCGAAAGATGGGGAGATTCATTTGCTTTATGCCTATCAAAAATCAGAACAAGAAAACCTGACGGATAAGCAAAAAGCAGTGATGAAGCATTTTGCACAACAAATTGAGGCCGAAAAATGAAAGATGAAATGTTTGATGAGCTTATTGAAAGCATGAAACAAGCCGTTGCCATTCGTCGAGGTGAGATTGAGCCTAGCCGAGTTACGTCGTATTCGATACCAGATGTTAAAGCTATCAGGGCTAGTGTTGGCATGAAACAAAATGAATTTGCTCAAGCGGTTGGTGTATCGCCATCTCTAGTGCAGAGCTGGGAGCAGCATAAGCGGATCCCGAATGGTTCTAACTTGAAAATGTTACGTGTTATTGAGAAGCACCCTGATGTGTTGCAAATGTTTATCCAAGCTTAGAACTATCTCGTCATTTCTCAGAACAAGCGTTAGAGAGTAATTCACTTTAGAACATTTTTATCATCCCACAAATGTTCTTCAAACAAGAAACCGTAGAGACGAGCTATAACGCACTCTATGGCACTTGATAAAATATCACTACTCAGCCTTACCCTTCCTAAAAAAACGCTCTCAAAGCCGCTTACAGAGGCTGCAGGAGCCGTTGGTACTTCCCTTCCTTGTTTAACCTTACTGACTGTCATAAATCAATGATGTTAATCCGAAGGTTAGCTACGTTGTTGAAGGTCATTTGCCGCGAAGCGGAGCTACTTCTATCTTTTATCCACACAAGTGTTTAGCTGAAAAAAAACTATCCCATTTTTATGGGAGTGAAGATCATAAAGGGGGTATTGATTGTTTTGCAGCTTTGACCTACTGCGGTTGCAGATTGCTAATTTGCTAGGTTGCGGATAGTTGTGGATAACATATAAACCTTCGATATGATTTAACCCCAAACCATTTCTCTTATGGCCAAAAAAGGCAAATACCCGCTATCAGTGTACAAGGTTGATAATTTAGATAGGTTTTATGGAATCGGAACCAACGACACTACCGCCAACTAAGGCGGTAAGTTTTTAGATGTGTTTATAGTCTAATGAATTGGGGGATCGTCACTACCGTTGGCTGAACGGCCAAGCCCTCTGCTATATAAATCGGAGCGACAGTGTTGTTCAAATTCTCTCAGCGGTAGCTGATTGATGCTATTAACCGGTAATTTCCTGCGTTGATACTCAGCTATTTTGTTTATCTGTTCATCTAACGGTAAAGCTTCAAGACGCTTGTTTTGTTTATTCTCTGCAGCCTTTAAACGCCTTTGTTTGAGTGTCTGGGACCTTATTTTCTGATTCCATTGCTCTCTTGCGCGACTCACAGAAATGATTTCACCAGGCATACAGATGCCTTCGTATTCGGCCTGTCTACGTTTCTCACCTTCTCGCACCAGTTTTTCAGGTGAGATATTGAGGGTTTGCCAAAATAGATCTGTTAAATAGATGTGTTTAGGAAACCATAGACGGGACTCTTTATCCCATTGCCGATCGTCTGAAGGATATACAAGGTTAAATTTTTGAAGCTCTTCGAGTAAGCGGCTTACGCGGGAATTTGTCACCGTTTCAATTACATTCCCATCTTCATCTTTACGGCTAAGGTGTTTAGCTAGCTGGCTGACGTTCAACCACACAACAGAGTTCGTTAAATCAAAATTAGCTATTAGCAATACCGCCAGTGCATCGAGCAAATTCCGACGTTCTGGCCGCATTCTTCGTTCTCTACCGGCGGCATTACGAAGTTGAACAAAAATAGGGTGAAGAGAATAGCGGATTCTTAAAGAGGCTTTCCCTTCCTTGTCTACTTTAACGAGTCTGTTATACGCCTTACCAAGTTGGCCAGGTAAACGTTTGAAGTCTTTTGAGCGACTCCAAAAAGGATTAGGGCATAAGCATTTTGTTGAATGTTCACCGCGACGCCTCTGATCTGACTTAGGGATGGAACCAAATTCAGGCTCACCATCAGATTGTTCTGCTAATAGCACATCATCGCTATAGGCTTCAATCGGCGGAATACTTAATTGTGAGGTATTTTGTGCTTTTTCAGACACGCGCCCCTAACTTATCGGCGGGACGGGCTTGATTTAGAATAAACATGGGGTATAATCCTTTTTAGGTTATATACCAGGCCCCGATTACATGAAGCTCTCGCCAAAGTTGAATCATGTTTTCGGGGTTTTGTATTTTAGGGCCTTCCAACCCTTCCTTAGCGGTATTTCCGAGCCGCCTATCTCGCAATAATTCTGTTAAGAAAACGTAACGTTTCCTCAGTGCCGGTAAATCTACCACTCGAAGCGCAGCAAAGCAACAATAATTATTTTCCTTACGCAACAAGCTTTAATGCTAATCTTCAGCCAATCTATCGTATTCGGCTTCAACTAATTTATGAATTATATCCTGAACTGTCATTTCATATGTTTTTGATAGATATAGTAATTTATCCTTAACTTCTCTTTTCATCGGCATTCTAAGATCAGAGTACTCACCTCTGATAGAGGCTCTAAATTTTCTTGAGTGTTCTTTGTTAGCTTGTCTTATTTTCGCAAGCTCTTCTGGAGACAACTCACTGACCTTTTTCTTATAAGTCCGTTTAGGTTTAGTGCTTTTGCTTTTCTTGGCTTTACTTACTGCTCGGCCATCTATGTTTATAGATGGATCTAATTTTTCTTGCTGTTCGACCGCAGACGCTGGTTCAACTGCTTGTTTTTTATCAACCATTGTCTTTCCTACAATGTTCCTGGTGATTTTCATCATATCAAAAAAAACGCCGCTGTAAGCGGCGTTTTGTAATTGATTAGCTAACTATTAGTAATCAGGCTCAATTAATGCATCTACTTTTTGCATTGCTTGGTATCTATCTTTAAAAGCTCTACAATTTCGCCCTTGTTCAAAAATTCCGATCATATGGCTAGCTTGTTCAATTTTCCGTTCGAAAGCTCTCGCCTGCAGCATTTGAATTCTCAGCTCTGGAATCTCTCTATTCCTCAACGCTAGAACAAGGTTATTACCTTCGTAATGATAATGCTCAATTAACTCACACGGGAAGTACAACACTTTACGGGCATTGTAACCACGCTGATATACCGAACCTATACCAACCATGCCAGTAGTGAAGTCTAAACCAACGTACTCTAAATTGCCTGGCATGGTTTGCTCATCATCAGGTTTGGGATTAAAAAATTCTGAAAATCTCATACCGCCACTAATCTTTCTGATTCTCTTACCTTTTATACCATTTAGTAGGTAAATCGCTAAAAGTACGGATATTAAAAGGCTAATTATCAAATTAAAAAGTGAGCTTTTAAAATCACTGTAGCCAAACGATGAAATCGTATCGAAGAAGAACTTCCAAGTCGCGCCACACGCCATCAGCAATGTAAATAGTACGAAAAATGGTGTCGCTCTTCTAATAAAATTCGATAGCCCGTAATTTGCTGCAACGTTATTCTGTTTATTAACAATGTGCGCCTTCATACGGCCTCCTTAGTTTTTGAAACCATCAACTTTATCGTTCGGCCGAGCTGCTTTACCCCCTGGGTTGAAGCTTTTCGGCATGTTACGAGCAACCTCTTTTCCTTGACCAGACATAGCCCCAATCACATTTTGTACGTGGTCGTTCATATCTCCCAAGACGGAATCATTGACTTTGTTCCCAATCCAGCTGATTACATAGTTTGGCATTCTTGGTATCAGTCCAAACACTCTAGCTACCATACCAGTGCAAATTCTGGCGTATATACCAATGATCCCAATCGCCGAAAAAATTCCCGTTATAGAATCAGCTTGTACATTTAATAGAGTAGTTTTGAACATCATGTTCACCAGTGTGCCCAAACCTACTATAGCTAAAGATGCAAAGATAAAGCCCATTACTATTAACAGTGGCCTAACCATTACATCAATGAGAAAAATGTAGCCATAGGTAGATTTATCCTCATTAGATTGGCCTACATTAATATGAGTTGCGGCCCATAGAGATGAAGCTACTACCCCTGTCATTAAAGTCACTAGCCAATCAGTCAGAGCTTGAAACCAGAAAATAAATGGAACAAATGGGAGCCATAAGGATAAAGACATACCCAACCCTAACAAGCTGAAGACTAACAAGTAGTAAAGCGGGGCTATACCATCCATGATCCCTTTAACGGCGTCTTTTGAACTACTGAAAAAATTAACAACCGAAGATACGGCACCGGCTATGCTGTTACCTTCTGAAACGTTTAAAAGAGCTTTTGCCGCGACCCATCCAGCAATTGCACCATCAGCAGCATCCATTGTGTAATCGCCTACGGCTTTCATTTTTAATAGGGGGTTAGTCACGTCACTATACCCATCACCAGTACCGTAATTAGACGTTGCAATACTGTTAACTATATTGGCCATTGGGCTTTTGAATACGCCAGCTAAAAAGCTACCACCATCTCCAGATGATGCCGCCTGATCTAGTTGTTTTGAGTCAATATTACTAGCCAGGCTGGACGACGTTGAACCTAAACTCGGTGTATAGTCACTATTTTTTAAATTTGTCTGGTAGGCCGCTTTTAGGGACCGGTAATAGTCTATCGAACCGAGCTCTCCGCCATTACTTAATCCAGAAACAACTGGTTTTAAGTTAGAAATATCATTCATTTCCGTATTAGCTGTAGATATTGTGTGATAGTACGCCCCTAACCACATCCAACCTGATTTTTTAATATCCTCACTCAGTTGCTGCTTTAATTGATTCTGACTACTATCATCATCAGCAGTACTTTGGACCGTCTCTTGGTAGGTCCTGGCAGCGTTCTGTATTGCCGTTTCTACATCAGGCAATTCCCCCGTTCCTGAGCTTAACTTTTGAAAGTATGCTTCGTTAAAATTAGTTGCGGCTTCTTTCATTGAAGACATCAGCGTGTTCGTTGCCCTCTGTTGAGCTGAATAGACGCTGTCGGAATAGGAAGATGAACTGAATATGGAAGTCCATCCTGAAGGTTTAGCCGGTAACGTTACGGAACCACATTGTGCAGAGCCATTGGTAATTGTGATGCTATAACCTGTATCTCCCGTTTTGTACTGCATTTGAGAGTCTGACTCGTAATGTTGGCCAGAAGCTTCCATCTGCGATAGTCCTTGATTGACACCAATCGCACACAAGTTCATCTCAAACATAGTTTTAGCGACAGAAGCCATCTCAGGCGTTACTGGAGTTACATATAGAGCCTTACCGCTTGCTAATTCATCAGTGACTTTGTCCGATATAATGTTTGCCGCACCAATTCCAAATATCGAACCACTCCAAAGAAATATAAGCTGTGCGACTGACCAGCCTACAGTGGTAGGTACTAATAGAAGCCAGCCAAAGGTAGTTTTGATAATGTTATAAGCACCGTTCGCGTCGTGCTCGATAAAGCTACCGAGCTGACCTGCTTGGTGTATTTTCTTCATACCAATCACAGCAAGATATACAAGGGCAAGAATTGCTATAACTTCATTTAACGTGAAGAAAACATTGTTAAGTAAACCATCTCCGGAAGGATTGAACGGATTATTTACTACTTCACCAAATACAGTATGTAATAACTGTCTTGATAAATCACCGTTACGCTTGGCTGCAGTTACTATACTATCGAGACTGAGATCTGCAGCGGATGCGGTACCCATGCTAGACATTAAAAAAATTAGCGTGGATAGCATTTTGTATTTTTTCATCGTTCCCCCCGTTCACGGCCAGCCTTGTCGAATTTGAAGGAATTATGTAATCCATAGTCAGCAACAAAAAAAGGGTAAGTACCTTCCTCTGCTTCAGAATTACATGCGTTAACTAATCTCCATCCCAAAAACTCATAAGTGACGCATTTTATAAATCCCAATACGACAACTGCGCTGAACAATACGAACGTTAGAAGTGGCTTTATGAGTGACCAATTAAAACCGCCATCAACAATCAATCGTACAATTCCAGCGCCAGTAAACAACATCGCCATACTGCTTAACACCATCGCAATGAGCCAATATCGCTTGTACTTAGTAGCCTTTTTGATGAGGTCCTCTTTGCTTAATTTTGCGTTAGACATAACGTCTTCAAAACTTTTCTCACCAGGGACTGAGACAGGTTTACCTTGTGCTCTCAATTGTTCGGTTTGCGCTTTAATAAAAGAAACCCGCTCTTTGAGCAGGTTTTTTGTATCATTCACGTTTCTGAAAATGAGTTGGAAATCACTGATCCCGCTAACGTTGTAAAAAATCTTTTTAGCCTTGTTACTTCTTTGTTTTTGGTCCGAAATTTTTGAAGACTCTTCGTGTTGATTTTGTCCCGTCATTTTCTCGCAACGCCTCCATCTACTTGGGAAAGCTGAGCATCCAGAATAGGTTTATAGGTTTGATAAGCGGCATTCGCTAACAACTGTCCAAGTAAGATGTTCATCTTCTGAAGCTGTTGTTTATTTTCGAGCTGAAGCCAGTTATTCAGGTTCGCGATCATGATCTGCTCTCTTTGCAAATCTGTTTCATTTTTGTTTTCCAAAGTACTGAGATACGCTGGATTACTATATCTACGCCCTACTTCGAACTGTTCGAACTCCGCGGAAGACATCCTATTTAGGCGTTTAGCTTCGGATGATGCAGTCGATTGGAAATAGCTCTCTACCTCTGGGACTTGTCTTGCATCTGATAGCGGTTGGTCTGTAGCCGCGTTAGGCTTGTGATCAGCTATCATTTCCAGCTGAGGTTGTGCTGCAGCATCTGTTAATGCTTGATACTGTTGGATCATACCTAGGTAGATTCGACCGGCAGCGCTTTTAACCTCACCCCGAGAAAGTTGGCGACCGGCGCTTCGTAACGCTGTATTTTTCACGTATCGTAAAGCCGCGTTAGACTGTGCGTCGCTAAACGTTCCATCTGGTTCTTTATCTTTAGGTCCTGCACCGTAAAGCACTGAAGATAAAGAGGTATCTGCGCGAGGCATATCGTTATTAACACTGGTACAAAATGAGGTCCCGCCGTAAGCCGCATAATCAGCAGCATCGCAATATTGGGCGTGAACTTCAGCTGTAGTGGATGCGTCAATATCTGTCGCTCTAGCTGGCACGTTAAAGATAGCTTTAACGTCTTTAGCACTACTAGCATCACCTAATGTTCTTTGGCCCCCTGCAGAAGTAGAGCTAACAGCTGCCGCGCCTCCTGCCATTGCTTGCGAACAAATATCGTCCGGAACTCTATATTTATCTTGAGCTTGTAAGATACGATCATTTCGCTTCTGCTCAATTTGGAACTGTTGTTGAGTCTGCGCTGTTTGCTGTATCAAGGCAGCCTGACGGTCCCCTTGCTGGCTTACTGCAGTACCCAAATTGATAAGCGTTGTTTCGATGTTACCGAGTAATCCATTTGCTGTGCTTAGCGCTGGCATAACTTGGGTGCTTATTGGAATGCTTGAGTTAACATTTACCGTGTACGCATACGCTGGTAGCGATGCTGATATTGCCATTGAAAGGGCTAAAAGCCCTTTTGAGTTGAGCTTATTCATTCGCTATTCCCTCTTCGATATTCAGCGATTAGCTGTTGTGCTATCTGGACGGCCATAGATTCTGATTCAGCTTCGTCTTTCCCGTCAGATCCTTTGTCCATTAAAAGCTGGTCTATGTAATCCGATGCAGTCCCTTTAGGGAATTTATTTGCAAGTATATTTCTAGTAACTTTACCGCCTAGTTCATTATACATTAATTTTCTTATTGCTCTATCCTTTGCAGATGAATTAAGAGCCCAAAGCTGTTTTATACCAATTGTGTTTTTTAGAATATGGCAAATCACACCATACTTAGTTTTAAAGATACCTAAGAATGCAGTACCGCTTCCATCTGGGAACGCCCCTTGCGGAAGACTTTTGAAACGACGAACTACATCAGGGGGGATCTCAATACCCAGGTCTTTGAGCTGTTGAACTTCACCTGCAGAAAGGCGCATCAGAAATACTGAGTTCATAGTTTTCAATACGCTTTCTGGCATATGTGATAAGAACTGGCTAGAGAACGCTGTTCTTACGTTAAATTTACGGTCTTCGAGGTCTGCGGTGTTTAATGCATTCTCAATAAAAGAGATGCCCTTAAAGTTGTGGCACTCATCGTAGAACGTGTGCTTAACTTCCTCGGATAGCTCCTGAATTCGGCGTTCATGATAGCTCCTATACTGCTCTGGAAGCTTGGGAATGAACGTTTCTGCCGACTGTGGCAAGTAATAGTTACGTACTGCCATTTGTCTAGCAAACATATACATAATGCCTGATTTTAGCTTACCGGCTGGCGTAATCTGATCGCCTAAAACGTTTTGCATATCAAGAATGGTAACTCGTGTTTCCGAGCTGAAATCAAAAACGGTCGTATTGCTAAATAATTTATATGTTTCGACTGCATCGGCCAGGCTTCGGATCACATATTTAACGACATTCTCACCGCTCCCTTTAATCGTCACACCCTCGTAGCGTTCGACCCAGGCACCTTCAACTAAAAGACTAATAAATTCCGAGAGCGTTGGTACCGCGTATCGCTGAGCCACTGTTGCTTCGTACACTAACCCTTTTGCGAATAGTAGGTCCGTAATTTCCCACCATGTGGCTTTTTTAAACCAGTCTTCCCCTTGCTCGGATATGATCCCTGACTCGTCTAAAGCTGTTGTAATTTTATCGTCTATACGCCGATAGCTTTTCGCTTTATCAGTAGCGAAACGCTCATAAACCTCAGTGACAAGCCTATTAATAACTTGGCTAACATCATTATCATTCGGGGGTACGCCTGTTGAGGGTTCGATACAGAACGCTTTTAACATTTGGGTTAAAAACACACGTTCAAAGTCAGTCGGGTACCGTGACCCCAATTGAGTATCAAAGATGTTTATACAGTAGTCTTCTGAGTTATTGAGAGTAATATTTACTACTAGGTGCCGCTGTTCTTTAGGTAGTTCGTCCCGTAATAAATCAGCGATTCCTTGGGAGCTATAGCCCTTATCAATAATGGTTATATAAGGAAGTTTATTGTTCGCTCGATATAGAGTTGACCAGTTGAGGCGGTTGGCTAGGACAGACTTACCCGAACCAGGTACACCTGTGATAACGTCTGTATACTTTTCTTGTAAACTACTAGCAACCTGGTACGGGAATAGTTTCCCATCTTCAGTGATAAAGCAGATATTACCGCTCTTATACCAAGGGCTAGCTGGCCGCTCAAACGGTAGCATTCTCATACCCTCACTTAACGGGGGATAATGGATCGTACCTGGCGTCGCTAAAGTCAAAGCTGGTATGGAAGCAATCAATGCACTTTTAGGGTTGCCGAATGTTGTTGAAGTATCACTAACTCCCCAGGCTTGAACGCTCTTAGAGATGAATTCTCTGTTTCGCTTACACTCGTTTTCGCTATCGCCCCAAGTGACAAAGTTCAGGGCCATTGCTGTTACCGGATCATACTCATTTTGTTTAGTTACGTAATCGAGGTCCCGCGCAATCACTCTTAAAGATGGAATAAACCGCATAAACGAAAGGATATTAGTCTTTGCATTTAATCTTTTACCTACGGGTAGGAAATCAAATTTAACTCGATACGGAATCTTACGGCTTATAGAGTTGAATAATTGGGTAAATTTTACAGTGTGTAACGGTGGTAGTTCGAGCGTAATGTTGGCATAAAATTTACCGTCGCACTCTACAATCCCTCCGTGAGATTCCATATTTCCAGGTAAAAGCTGAACATTTAGGTTTGGAGGTAAAACAAAGTCTGCATTACCTTCCTTCATGTTCCCTGTGGCTCTTAAACCTTTATCAAAAGGTGTTCGAGGGAACCATTCCTGCGCCGTCGTTTTACGCCAAAGTAGCTGGCGCATGATAGCCCCAGCACGACGTACATCGATAACCTCTGCAATAAGACCTGTTTCATCACCTCTCAGGCTTTCAATGAGCCTCCATAGCACAGCATCATGAGTAAGCTTTAAACCTTGTAATCCATATTGATCGGGGTTCTGGCCATACTCAGATGGCGGCATCTTACTGAGTGTTTCAGTAGCTTTCTTTGCTTCGTCTTTTACTTCGTTGGCCAACAGAAGGCTCTTACTTGAAGTTAAAACGATAAACATTTTCTCTCTGCTATAGTGTGCTGCAATTTTCTTAGCATCATCAGCAATCAAATCAACTATATCCAGTCCAAGACGCTTAACCGTATTAATATGTGGTTGATATATGTTAGTTAATTCTTCTTCATTTTTGGTTACGTCACGTTCGTAGACGATTGATAATTTGTGGCCGGTTCTTTGGAAGATCGTGGTTAGAGATGTTGCAAGGTTGGTGATAAAATTATTGTACCCTTCTTCGTCGAATTCAGTTTTCGCTCCCTGAACCTCAATCACCGTCACGAAATCATTATTTTTCGTTGTCATGATATAGGGATGACGTATTTCCGGATGCTCTACTTTATCTTCTTTTGTTAAACCGATGACTGTCCTTAAATCACTATATCGAAGCAGATCATCACCAACAAAGCTTTGTGAAAGAAACTCCACACAACTCTCAAGAACGTTTAATTGCATATTTAGCTCCCGTACATTTTGTTTTTTGTCTGCTTCCACGTAGAAACATCTGGAAAATTATCTTGGTCACTGTTAATTGAGTTAAGTAGTTCATTATCTTGATTAATCGGGAAGTAAGAAGGGTTATCCTTAATAAGAGCGGCCAAGTCATAAACATCATCACTACCCTGTTCGGCAAGAGTGATATTCACCGTTTGATTAAGAAGCGTTTTAATTCGCTCTGCTTTCTCAATATATTCTTCGTTACCACTATTTTGTGCGTGAGCTACTGCGCGGAGCAGTAAGCTAATGATCTTTCTGGTATCGTGCTTTAATGGTAAAAATCCAACGAGTGACTCAGGGCTCATTTTGTCGGGCATGGTTAATGACATACAGACAGAACACACAGAACCTTGGTTCTCTTGACCTTCAAGAACGAAAGTCTCTGTATTCTTTATTTTGCAAATTGAACAAACTTCTGGGGTATTTTGGCGGGTGAACGTGGACATGGTGACTCCAGGATAAAGCCCCTCGATTGAGGGGCAATAAGATATTAGCTAACGGTGCTTCCGCTTAAACCGACAGAGTTTGAAGTGTTGCTGATGAATTGCGGCAGTACGACTAAAATTCCGCCTACAACTATTGCGATAACAATCGTCGAAACTTGGGTATCAGTACCGCGTTTAGTTTTGTTGTACCACATGACAAGACCGATTATGAAAAGGACAATACCGACCACGCGTGCAATTGTCAGAATGCTTGTCTGCATTGAACTAAAGCCGTTACCAATTGAGTTAATCATATCCCAAATGCTATCGGCCGCCATTGATTGAGTCGAACAAAAAAGTAGCGGAAGAGCGACAGCGAGCTTGATCTGATTATTCATATCAGACAGAGAAACTGCAGCTTTTAGATAAAGCGATTTTAATACACGAATCATTTCTATTTTCCTTTTACCAAGAGATACCAAGTGATGTTTGAAGACTGTCTAATACTTCTGGGTTAAACATTAATAGAAGACCACACACAAGTTTTACCCAAGCCTTACCGATCGTACCAGATGAAGAGAGTTCAGTATGTCCTTCAAGTTGTGAGTTCTTTAAGTCTTTAACCCCCTTGTAAAACATATAGGCCCCTACGACACGTAAGATTGTCAAAATGGCATTAACAGTTGTTGCACCTAAGCCAAATGTACTTGAGCTAGCATAACTGACAGAGCCAAAAGTGACCTCCCCATAACCTAGCGTGTTCCCACCGGCATTCATTAATTGTCGAAGGCAGATGAGACAGGCGCAGATGAGTAACCCAGCGATGATACGGCCCATACCTGAGCCGTCGGCGCTATGCTGTGCAGTTTTTTTAGCTCTAACAAGGAAAACTGCCGTACCAATCGTTCCCCCTATCAAAGCAACTGCCATAAGCAGAGTAATAAGAGGTTGCACACCGCCATTCGCGAAGTTAACTATAACTGATTCAAGATCCATATAATACCCTATTTATTTACAGTTACGTTAATTAATGTATTACTCCTTCATTTGTATAAACAATGCGATTAGATGCGTCAATCCTAGTCACGATTACGTTACCGATTTGAGAGCCTTGCTTCACTGCATATAGCTGGCCTTTGTATTTTACCCACGCTAGCTCCTGAGAAATATCGTTGATTGAAAAACCTCTCAATGCTTTCTCTGCGTAACTAAACTGTGCGCTATTTGTCCCTCCAGTAGCCGACGAAGTTGTAGCGCCATTCATACGCAACTCATTAATTTGTTGGCCAAGCTGATCAACACGGCTATTAGCAACTTTAAGTTGCTGAGAAAGTATCTGCATACCTTGTTGATAATCAGCACGGTCCTTATCCTGCTGCTGCTTTTGTTTCATCAATATTTCAGATATTTGAGTTTGAAAATCAGCCCCAATAGTCTGCTGATCAGCTGGATTATTGGCTTGATTTGAAGCAGGAAGCGCTCGGCTACCTTGTGCTTGACCATTGTCACTACTTGACGGCATGGCCACCCATAAAATGGCACCAAGTCCGACAGCAATCGCAGCGCCGAATACGAGTTTATCTTGCGTACTTAATGGTTTACCTTTCTTCTTTCCATTTTTTGATACCTTAGCTTCAGGTTTTGCAGACATCTGAGGTTCTGGTTTCTTCTCTTCTCCTAACTGAAATCCTTCAACCTCGTCACTCTTATTGTCTTGATCAAATAGTTCATTAGCCATGTGTTTATCCTTGTTTATCTGTAGTAGCCACGAGTGTTGTTTCGAGGTTCGTAAGAGCCGTAAGCATCATTAGGTCCACCATAAGATTGCGTTGGCGGATTTTGTTGTTCCGGTTGGACTGCACTTATTTGCTGCGTCTGAGCTGTATTCTGTTTTTGAGTTGTACTATTAGACTGACTAAATGCCTCATCGCCGCAGTCACTTTGGTAGACAGGCGAAACAAAGCGTACAATTGCTGCAAAGTTATGATCGACTAAAGCTTGTTTAACAGGAGTTCTTGCTGCGTCTTGAGCCATCACTCGCCCCGCTTGTTCACCGATCCCGCCGACAATTGTTCCCGCTACAGCTTTACCATTAGGTGTTGAAGAAGAGCGATAGGCACTCCCACCATCAGTTATAATCATTTGGGAGTTACTGTCTTCGTAGAGTTCACCTGTTCGACCTATCCCGTTTGCGATAGCTGGAAGTAATATACGGCGTCCCCAGCGATCATTTGTGGTAGAAGCTATCGAGGCACGTTGCGTATCGCCTTGTAATGCATAAGCGTCTACTTTGCACTGCACGCCATTCCATTGCATACCCGAGATGTGCACACGAATACCGTCACCGGCTAAACGGTTTTGGTCTGAGTAGAATATAGCTCCTTGATAGGTTCCACTCGGTGAATGGAAGAATGCCGGTGCGTTCGAATCATCACTATCCATTGCTGTATCAGCAACTACTGGGATCGATGCGTAGGCGGAAATAATTCTTGCCCCCTTAGTCATTTTAGAATCGGAGTTTTGCCCTTTTGCTCCGCTTTGACTTTGTTCTGATTCAGGTGGCGTAAATGTCGAACTAACCCAATCATTGAATGGCCCTTTTTTATCTGTACCATTATCGAACGAAGTAGCTAAGGACATACCTTTAGAAATATTCCTTGAGTTATAAACATTCTTGATAAAGGCATCTTCTATCTTTGCTTGCTGTTGTTCTTGTTGACTGAGTTGTTGTTGCTGTTGATTATTCTGTGGCGGAGTCTGAACTTGGTACTGAGGAGCCACACGATCATTACCGTAGCTAACTTGAGTTGGATTGTTAGCCGCTAACGTAGAAATAAAAGTACTGCCTTGGTTTTGAGCTGCATCGGCATTATCTGAATTCCAAGTACTCAAAAGTTTCTGATATTGCGGATCAGCATGTTCTTTTCCTGAACGCCCCCCTTGAAGATTAGACGCATCGATTGATGAGGCTGTCTGATTTTTATCAGTATTTCCAAAACAAAAGTAGCCTACGATGATAACCAGGACGGCAACACCGCCCCCGATGATTGCTATTTTCTTTCCATCTTTTAAAATTTCTTGGGCCATGATTTCACCTTAGTTTAGATCTACTGATACTTCTCGCGCATTGCCGTTATCGGAAAGCGTAAGTACAGGGGTAACAGGGAGAACATAGATATGCGTTCCATCGATAGAAGATAAAGTTTTTTCAAATTCATCTTGAAGCTGTAGTTGGGTACGTAAGTACAACTCATCCCCGATCTGCCATGCTTGTGTTTGGTTAGGTGCGTTATGCAACTTCACTCTTTGCGCTTCTTCTGGCGGGATTCCGTCTAGGAATTGTTGAAGCTGCTTATCATAGAGAGATATTTTTGATTCAGGTGTAGCTGAGACTACAGGAGTATCAGGCCCGCGCTTCGGAATTCTTAAATCAAGACGATAATCAACATCGACTGTTTTAGCTTTAGCTGAAGGATCAACGCTCACAACATTAACGATAATAGGGACAGGAAGTCCTTTTAACATCACTGTGATATTACCAGATGCATACTCACTGACCGGTTGAACGGTGAATACGGATGCACCTGGGATATATCTCACACACAACGTTCCTACTGGTTGTTGCTGTTGCTGAGATTGGCCGCCTTGAGCTCCACACCCTGAGTCGGAAGAATTATAAGGGGGAGCTCCCAAAACCCAAGGATGACCGGTAGCATCAGAGAAAGTAATTGTTGTAGAAGCGTTGGGAAAGACACGTACCTGTGGAATAGAGGACCCTGCAGACAACGATACTGTTTGGCTTGAAATTCTCGGGATAGGTGTTACAAATTTATAATTCATCGCGGCTTCATTGTCGTTAAAGCGCTTATTCATACTTCTAATTTGACCAGGCGTGAATGGTTGGATCTTCTTCAATGTAGGCGGCGGTAATTCTTCGAGACTAGCAGGATCAACACCCTGGGGCGCTTGTGTTTGTACAGTCACTGGCTGATTACCACTTTGAGCAGCAATTTGTTGTGCCGTTAATACAGCGGTCGTGGGGTTCGAGCTCCAAGGCTTCTGTTGACCCTGAGTTTGTTGCTGCTGACCCTGAACTTGTGATTGCGCTTGTTGCTGGTTCTGCGCCGGTTGCTGAGTAACTGCAGAGCTACTCTGTTGCCACTCTGTATTTTGTTCTGCAGCAAAAGCAGAAGAACTGGCCAGCAATAATGATGAAATAATTACGCTTAGTATTTTCTTGTCCATTTTTCTGCCTTTAGCGAGGTTTAAGGATGGTTGAAGCGATGCGTAATCCTTTAGGATCTTGGTTTACATCGACTTGCTGAATCTGAACATATAAGTCGTAGTCCTCTGGCTGGTACTCTTGAGCTTGGCCAACTAATTGAATCTGCACAGGGATTCTGTACTGCCAAGCGTAGTAATTTGTTCCTGGAAGAATACCTTCAGTAACAAGAGCACCAGGTGACGTGGTTAACCTGACGTTTAAGCGCTTATCCCGAATTTTTTGTAGTAAACCACTATCGGAAAGCGCTTTTCTAAATGAGATATAACCGTCTGTTGTGAAAGAGCTCCGGACCGAACTCAGTTGATTTTCGAAGTTAACAAAGTTAAGGGATAGCGCTTTTACCATTTCGCTTGTCCCGAAATTCATGACATTTTCACCGGTATAGAATGGTTTATCTGTGGCGTGCTGCTCAATTACAGAGCCATTATTTGTTGCAAAGTAATGTACTGGTTGATGCCTTAACCAGTAAGCTTGTACACCATTTATTAAAATAGAAACTGTAAGTGCCGATGAAAGAACTAACATTATTTTCATTCCGTGCTTACTTATAATTTCGTTTGATTCTCGTTTACCTTCCTCTCGGTATGCTGCTGCAAATGGGTCATTCCTTCCCTCTGGAACTGATACCATTTCCCTTACAGTTTCCTTATCATTTCCTTGCACATTATCTTGTTCATTTTTAGTCATAGATGTTTCTCTTTTCAAAATATTATGTTAGAAAAAGCCTCATTGATTTATTTTTTGAGGTTTTTCATGAACGCCAATCCCGATTACGAAAAAATTGCAGTCGTTATGCTTGAAAAACGGAAAGCGGCATCAGTAATAAAACGCATCCCGCCAGATTCTTTGCAGCAAGTCATTACCATGTGGACTGATCTTGTTAACAAGGAAATTGAAAAACACGAAGAAGCCCAAGCTTCCCTTCAAGCAAAAAAAGAAGCTGCTCAAAAATTTGTTCTTGAGCACAACTTCACACCAGACGAAGCACAACACGTTTTTAGCGATATTTTCGGAATCGAACCTGCTAACCCACCTAGAACTAAAATGTTTCACCCTGTTAGATACCGTAGAGAATTCGAAGGTAAAACTCATGAGTGGACAGGTGTAGGTCGTAGATCTAAGGCTTTCGTGAATCTTTCCGCCGAAGAACTTAAAAAATATGAAGTCTAAAGATTGGTCTTTCGTGGTTAGAAAGTTTAGCTGCGAAAACTCTCTCGATATTTTCTTAGAGTCCAAAAGAGATTCATTATCACCGAGAGAGTTCATGCGCTTACTAACCGCTGTTGAGCATCGTAGAATAGAATTAACTACAGGGAGGCTCTTCGATAAGCTGCCTCCTGGAGTATTTAAATAGTTGTTAGTTATGGTAAGGGTAAGCATCGGAGTTTGCATCCTCACCTTGACCGGTCGCAACTTGATTAGAATTCAATTCCACACTCGTTTTAGTTGGATTGATTAGACCATTCGTATCTGGGAGTCTCGATGATAGCTGCTCCCAAGGATCTACGGATATATTGGTATAATTCCCCCATTTTTCACTTATCTTAGACCTTACAGCATTACAGACCTCATTCTTAATCTTTTCAATTAGGCTTCCTGCAGACGGAAACTGCGGGATGACCAGTGTCGCCGATAAACTCCCCAAACACTGCGATAGGGTATTACCCGTATCGGTTTCTGTCTGAGCATACTGATTAGCTCTTTCTGTTTCCTGTTTCAATGCCGCTTCAGCACCTGCCTTAGCTAGTTTGCCAGCTACACACGAATCAGCTGTTGCGGCGGCGGCAGCATTACCTGAAAAAAGAACTAACCCTGCAACTAAGAGCAGGGAAGCTTTTTTACATTCTCGGTGATTGTCTGTGCGACGGAGCATGACTTTGTTCCTTCCTTTCATTTGCACTTTCCTTTGCAGAGTTATTTACATTTAGAATCCGTTTCATTTCTGATTTATTTTTTACATCATCTGAAAATGGTTGTAAACGGATAGTTTCTTTTTGTTGGTTGAAGACATTCTTATAAATTAAAGACTGTCCATCTTGAGAGGCATTCCCATACCCATGAAATGATATACCATTAGGATTATTAGCATTAACAATAGCTAGCGTAACATATTGTTTTTTATCACCTTGGTGAATCTTCTCATTCATTTTACCAATCACGCTATGGTACTTGCCCGATTCATAATCCTTTACGACACCTTGTAAAAAACCCTTTCTAGTTTCAAAAAGAATGTAGCCAGGATTTTTAGGGTTATCGATTAGTAATGGCTCGCCTAGATTTCTAGTTTCTTGAGTAAGTTTTATCTCTGCTGGCTTAGTTTCTTGCTCATCTGCCGGTTTACCGTTTTTTTGAAACCAGTAGATTTCGTTCTTTGGTAGAACCTCATGAGATAAATCGATGTTGTATTGATTTGTTAGAATATTTCTGAGCTGATTAAACGTTTTGGAATCGTATGGAACTAGGTCAGACGGTGAACTCGCATCCGGATTCGTTACCGTTGGTACGGGGTACTCATTTTTCACATTCCATTCTACACGTTTGGAATTTATCTTTTCATACCGGATAATGTCGCCTTGCTCATTACGCACTGGCGCATCAACGGTGACATCTTTTTTCCCTAGTTTCTCCGCGGTAATCACATCACCTTTTTTAACGCCTGCATCATGTACGGCTCGGCGTAGATCAACTCCCCAATATTCTCTAATACCGTCTGCATTTTGTACCTTGATGAAATAGCTTTGACTCTCCCCTTCTCTATGCTGAAATTTATCCGAACCATGATCAATTAAAGTTCCATAGATACCTTTCTTGGCTTTAGTATTTTCACTCGCCTCTTGTCCCGCATATTCGGAAAATTGAATACCGTTATTTTGTTTAGGCTGAGTTTTCTCAATTTCTTGAGAGGTCATGTTTTCAGTTTGCTTTATTTCTGCGTCAGGAACAGAAGGCTTAGTCTGTTCCTCATTCATCTGGTTTTTGTAGTTGATGAAATCAGCACGCTGTTTAGGGTCTTTTAACTTTGCATCAATACCATATTCAGCCATCAGCTGCAGGGTTCTGGTTTTAAATTCGTCGCTCCCTGTCACTTCTATACCATTTTTATGCTGGGCTAATGCGGTTTGAACGGCTGCTAGGATCATCTCATCGCTATTGCTCGCCTCAGAGTTTGCCATAAGCATGTGTGAACCGTAATCGTTGAAGGCATCCGCACCAGACACCATGTAGACGACATATTTTTGTTCGCCATTCATTTCTTCACGGTAAGAGATTCTTTTCAGGAGGCTATCGAGATCAATACGCTCTTTTGGACCTTTATCGTCAGTAGTAGTGTTTTCCCAAGTGATCCCATTAAATCCATTTTCTACAGTTGAAGTTTGTTTTTTTACTTTCCCGTTATCTTCATTTTCTTCTGTAGCCTCAAATGAATCCGACTTTACGGGCTGTTTACTTGCTGCAGCAATTACAGCCGCTTCGGTCGCCAATGGTAAGCCTGGGTCAATACCAACTTCGTCTATCGCCGCTTTCGTGTCGTTCCGCTCCGCTGCAGGAGCGGCTGCCGGTGCTTCAGTGGCCAACGGTAAGCCTGGGTCAATACCAACTTCATCTATCGCCGCTTTCATGTCGTTCCGCTCCGCTGCAGGAGCTGCTGCCGGTGCTTCAGTGGCTAACGGTAAGCCTGGGTCAATACCAACTTCATCTATCGCCGCTTTCATGTCGTTCTGTGCCGCTTCGGGAGCTGCTGCCGGTGCTTCAGT
>Ga0153974_1000005_pt1 | contig 60826 bp, 57 predicted proteins | sample TSGA058MetaG_FD_104741 | JGI IMG/M metagenome (GOLD analysis project Ga0153974, IMG submission 104741) | Attine ant fungus gardens microbial communities from Georgia, USA - TSGA058 MetaG | ecosystem: Host-associated > Fungi > Mycelium > Unclassified | place: USA: Georgia, Yuchi Wildlife... | reverse complement strand
TTAGAAAAGTTGGCACGCTTTTCGCTTTAAGAAAAATAAGCGAAAACGATAGCTAAAAAACGTTTTTAGGCGCTTGCCGGATTTCGGGTTAAAGGGTTGAGCCCTCGTAAGCATAATGCTTCCCATTTCCCCCACGATAATAGAGCTTTCAGGAGAGTAGATATGTCCGTTGAACACGTTCTCTCGTTGATGAACGAACATGAAGTCAAGTTTGTTGATCTACGCTTTACAGACAGTAAAGGTAAAGAACAACACGTTACCATCCCTGCACATCAGGTGAATGAAGACTTCTTTGAAGAAGGTAAAATGTTCGATGGCTCATCCATCGGGGGCTGGAAAGGGATTAACGAATCAGACATGGTATTAATGCCTGACGTGACCACCGCCGTACTTGACCCGTTTTTCGAAGATCCAACGTTAATCATTCGTTGTGACATTCTTGAGCCAGGCACTCTGCAAGGCTACGATCGTGACCCACGTTCGATCGCTAAACGCGCTGAAGATTTCTTACGTACCTCGGGTATCGCTGATACCGTCCTGTTTGGACCAGAACCAGAATTCTTCTTATTTGACGACATTCGTTTCGGCTCTTCTACCTCAGGCTCCCATGTCGCGATTGACGATATCGAAGCCGCTTGGAACACGGGTAAAGAGTACGAGGGCGGTAACAAAGGTCACCGTCCTGGTTTAAAAGGTGGCTACTTCCCAGTACCACCGGTCGATTCTGCACAAGACATCCGTTCAGCCATGTGTTTAACCATGGAGCAAATGGGCTTAGTCGTTGAAGCACATCACCACGAAGTGGCGACCGCAGGTCAAAACGAAGTCGCAACACGCTTTAACACCATGGTAAAAAAAGCAGACGAAATCCAGATCTATAAGTATGTGGTCCATAACGTTGCACACGTTTACGGTAAAACCGCAACCTTCATGCCAAAACCAATGTTTGGCGATAACGGTTCGGGTATGCACTGCCACATGTCTTTATCGAAAGATGGTAACAACCTGTTTGCCGGCGATAAATACGGCGGCCTGTCTGATATCGCTCTTTATTACATCGGTGGTATCATCAAACACGCTAAAGCGCTTAATGCCTTAACTAACCCAACCACTAACTCCTATAAGCGTTTGGTCCCGGGTTATGAGGCACCAGTAATGCTGGCTTACTCTGCTCGTAACCGCTCTGCCTCGATCCGTATCCCGGTTGTGGCGAGCCCTAAGGCCCGTCGTATCGAAGCACGCTTCCCGGATCCAGCGGCTAACCCATACTTGGCCTTTGCTGCACTACTGATGGCAGGCCTAGACGGTGTGATTAATAAAATCCACCCTGGTGATGCGATGGATAAGAACCTCTACGATCTGCCTCCGGAAGAAGATGCAGAGATTCCAAAAGTAGCAGGTTCACTTGAAGAAGCGTTGAATGCTCTGAATGAAGATCGCGAGTTCCTGACTCGTGGCGGCGTGTTCACCGACGACACTATCGATGCTTACATCGAATTACGTAAAGCGGATAACGACCGCGTTCGTATGACTCCGCACCCGGTGGAATTTGAACTTTACTACAGCGTCTAATTTTCGTTTGTAGTGTGTTGCCGTGAAGTCTTAGCCCATCCTCGGATGGGCTTTTTTCTCGGGTGTCTTACCTGCAGGTCACCCCATTCGGAGAGATGTAATGCTTAGCAATACCGCCTCAGATGCCGTGCAGATCCTAAATTCATTGCTCAATTGTGTTCTCGTTGTTGACCATGAACTCGTGATCCATTATGCCAATCCCGCGGCGCAGCAATTACTTGCTCAGAGTTCACGTAAGCTTTTTGGAACTCCGCTTCCAGAGCTCACGGGGTATTTCTCCCTGAATGTTGAAGTGATGCACGAAAGTCTAAGCGTTGGACAAGGCTTTACCGATAGCGAAGTCACGCTCGTCGTCGATGGCCGAGCGCACACGCTGGCACTGACTGCACAGCCATTACCTGACCAACAGATCCTCCTAGAGATGGCGCCAATGGATAATCAGCGCCGATTGAGCCAGGAGCAACTCCAGCATGCTCAGCAAATCGCTGCGCGTGACCTGGTTCGCGGGCTAGCCCACGAAATTAAAAATCCATTGGGGGGATTACGGGGAGCTGCTCAACTTCTTTCCAAAGCGCTGCCCGACCCAGCATTAAAAGAATACACTAACGTGATTATCGAACAGGCTGACCGTCTGCGAAACCTCGTTGACCGCTTGTTAGGTCCGCAGCAGCCGGGTATGCATGTGATGCAAAATATCCATCAAGTCGCTGAACGCGTGGTTAAGCTGGTATCGATGGAATTACCCGATAATGTCACCTTAGTGCGCGACTACGATCCGAGTCTCCCCGAATTACAGCACGATCCCGACCAAATCGAGCAAGTCTTACTTAATATGGTCAGTAACGCGTTGCAGGCGTTAGGCCGCGAGGGGGGGACAATCACTTTACGCACTCGTACCGCCTTTCAGCTCACGCTCCATGGCACGCGTTATCGATTAGTCGCACAAATCGATATTGAAGATGATGGACCGGGTATCCCAACGCACCTGCACGACACCCTATTTTACCCCATGGTCAGTGGACGCGAAGACGGTACCGGGTTAGGGCTGTCGATTGCACGTAGCTTGATCGATCAGCACGCTGGCAAGATCGAGTTTAAGAGCTGGCCGGGCCATACCGAATTCTCAATTTTTCTCCCTATTCGTCAGTGAGGTTTCTATGCAACAAGGGATAGTTTGGATCGTCGATGACGATAGTTCCATCCGCTGGGTGCTTGAACGCGCACTGACTGGCGCTGGATTGGCATGCACTGCATTTGAAAGCAGCCACGATGTATTAGATGCCTTAGCGACCAAAACGCCGGATGTGCTGTTATCCGATATTCGCATGCCTGGCATGGATGGTTTGGGACTCCTCAAACAGATAAAAAAACGCCACCCTATGCTGCCGGTAATCATTATGACTGCGCATTCTGATCTTGATGCCGCTGTCAGTGCTTATCAACAAGGCGCCTTTGATTACCTCCCGAAACCTTTCGATACTGATGAGGCCGTCGCCCTGACCGAACGAGCGATCAGCCACTATCAGGAACAGCAGCAACCCCGCCATCAACAAGAAGATGGTCCGACAACCGATATTATCGGTGAAGCGCCAGCTATGCAGGACGTCTTCCGTATCATTGGTCGCTTGTCACGCTCATCAATCAGTGTCTTGATTAACGGTGAATCCGGTACGGGTAAAGAGTTAGTCGCCCATGCCTTACACCGCCATAGCCCGCGTGTGAAGGCCCCTTTTATTGCCTTAAATATGGCTGCAATCCCTAAAGATTTGATCGAATCGGAATTATTCGGCCATGAGAAAGGGGCATTTACCGGTGCAGGGCAAGTGCGACAGGGCCGCTTTGAACAAGCAGATGGTGGCACACTCTTCCTCGATGAGATTGGTGATATGCCACTAGACGTACAGACTCGACTATTAAGAGTCCTGGCGGATGGGCAATTCTACCGCGTCGGTGGCTACGCACCAGTAAAGGTTGATGTCCGAATTATTGCCGCCACGCACCAAAATCTTGAGCTGCGCGTTCAAGAAGGTAAGTTTCGTGAAGACCTATTCCATCGACTCAACGTGATCCGTATCCATTTACCGCCGCTACGTGAGCGCCGCGAGGATATCCCTCGCCTCGCTAACTACTTCCTACAAACCGCGGCGCGTGAGCTAGGGGTCGAAACCAAAATCTTGCACAATGATACCATCAATGCCCTCACCCACATGACGTGGCCAGGTAACGTTCGACAATTAGAAAATACCTGCCGTTGGCTAACCGTGATGGCCGCAGGGCAAGAAGTATTATTACAAGATTTACCACCAGAGCTTTTCGATAACACCGTACCGCAAGAAAATGCAACGAGACAATCGATTCCTGAAAGTTGGTCTGGGCTACTCGCCCAGTGGGCGGAAAAAGCATTACGCTCTGGGCATCAAGATTTACTCTCAGAGGCGCAGCCGGAAATGGAGCGTGTACTACTCACCACCGCTCTGCAACACACCCGTGGTCATAAACAAGAAGCCGCACGTTTGCTGGGCTGGGGCCGTAATACACTGACGCGTAAATTGAAAGAGTTGGGAATGGAGTAGTCATCACCGGGTCTAGGCATGCTTAGGCCCGGTTAAATCACCCGTGAAAACGCCTGTTGGACTGTACGAGCACGCGAATACTGATCAAAGCACAGACAGATATGGCGGACTAATAGCCGACCTTTTGCCGTTACCTGTATCCGTTCTGGGGTGATCCTGAGTAAACCATCGTCCTGCATTGGTGCCAGTAGACGGAGTTCTTCGGCAAAATAGTCGGAGAAGGGTTGCGGGATCCTCGCCTCTATCTGGCTCACCTCAATAACAAACTGGCACATTAGGGTGGTAATGATGTCACGGCGCAAACAATCCTCTGCACTCAGGGAGAGACCGCGAACCATGGCACTTTCCTTCTCAGCTAAACGTGATGCCCAGCCGACGAGCGTTTTCTCATTCTGACTGTAAGTGTCACCGATCATGCTGATTGCCGATACTCCAACGCCTAATAAGTCCGTCTGGCGTTGCGTGGTATATCCCTGAAAATTACGCTGCAGGCTACCTGCGCGTTGCGCGCGTGTCAGCTCGTCCTCTGGTAGGGCGAAGTGATCCATCCCAATGAATTGATAGCCTCCAGCCTGCAACTGCTGGATCGTCTGTTGTAATATCTGCAATTTTTGCGCGGGGCTCGGCAGTTCGTCTGACTTAATCTTACGCTGGGCGGGGAATAATTCGGGCATATGTGCATAATTGAACACACTCATTCGATCGGGACGCAACGTCAAGACGCTCTCGATAGTGTGGGCAAAACTCTCCACCGTCTGTAGGGGTAATCCGTAGATTAAATCGATATTGGTCGAGGTAAAACCCAGCACCTTCATCGTCGAAATCAGTTCAACGATCTGTGCCTCATCTTGCTCGCGATTAACGCGCTGTTGTACTACGGGGTCGAAATCTTGTACTCCCATACTTAAACGATTAAACCCTATATGACGTAGAGCCGCCAACCGTTCTACCGGAAATTGACGAGGGTCCAGCTCTAAAGAGATCTCCGCCGAAGGTGCAACCTTAAAAAGCTCTGTAATGACACCCATTACCTCGGTAAGTTGTCTATCGTTGAGAAAGGTGGGAGTACCGCCGCCAAAATGAATCTGTGTCACCGAGCGTTGGGAGAATAGCTCCGCACGCTGACGAAGCTCGATGATTAACTGCCGTAAATAACGCTCAGCTTTTTCCGGGTGGCGGGTAATAACTTTATTACAGCCACAGAAATAGCAAAGCTGATGGCAAAATGGGATGTGCAGGTAAAGGGAAAGCGGGCGTTCTGGATAGCGTTGTGTCGCCTCACGGAAATTATCTTCAGAAAAAAGAGGGGTGAATTCTAACGCCGTGGGGTAAGAGGTATAACGAGGAGAAGAAGAATTATATTTTTCAATGAGTGCCTGATCCCATTCGACGTCTTGCAGCAGCATGCTTACCTCTTACGTTGACTTTACCGTCGCACTTCACTCGCCCATTGCGAGAAAACAAACGTCGGTGCAACACAGATTTTCTGTGCGACAAGCGTAAAAGTTTACTGACTATCCAGACGAGATAACAGGCGAATAATCCGGCAGGAATTGATCCAAGCCAATGCATTATCAATTAATCCTTCTGATGAATGGCAGAGCAATGAGCTTCCCCTGCCACGCAGCATTTATTGACCTTTCAACAGGCGGTACATATCTTCTTCCGCTTCGTCGTCTTTCTCGTCGTCATCGATATCAATACCCAGCAAGACCATTAGCTCTTCAATACGGTCTAAACGCGCTTCGAGCCAAGTTTGATCTTCCCCACTAAGCGTATCACCGGATTCGAGGCGGTCTAGGAGCTGATCTAAACGCGGGTCGTTTTCCAACATCCGTAATTCTTGTTGGCGGGTCATTTTTGCTGGCTCGTCGTGAACCTGTGCTGCGACCGGTGCGGCAGTGACTTTACCTTCAGCGACCAGCGGTACAGGCGTTTTACTACCAAGACGTGGATCGCTTTTCTTCGGCGCGGCCTTACCTTGTTGTTGAGTCGCTTTAGGGTGACTACGGTTGCCGGCAACGTTGCCTTTAAGCTTACTTTTGCGTTTACGCTCACGGCCTTCAAGATTCAGTTCGGCGCGCGTTTTACGACGTTCCGTAGACTTACTTTTGGTCGGTCTGGAAGGTTGCTTCATAATGTCAGTCTCAAGGAGGATTACTTAGATAGGTTCTGGGCGCGAATCTAGCAGAAACTTGGACAATAAAAAAGCGGTAACACTAAGGTTACCGCCCTTTCGTCCTTTTTTCGTAAATCCGTCACCTTGATGTTCGCATCCCGATCCCTGAACAACGTTCCCTAAAGCCCTCCACTAGCGGATTAACTGTAGTTTAAGAATCCAATAACACAAGGCGATATTAGGAATAAATTTTACTTTTTAATCATCCATTTGTTTTTTATTGATTTTTACCGAATATCGGCCATAAAACTTGAAGCTTTAATCTGAAAGACTGACCGCTAAGCTTTTCACAGTACACAACGAAAGGCAGGATACGATAACAATGCGCGAAATCTAGACAAAAGGTAGGTATACTCGCGGTTTATGCTACTAAGATTATGTGGAGTTTGCTGTGCCGAGCTGGAATTATCACGTCACTCATTTTGTAACTAGTGCCCCAGATGTTCGTCATCTACCGGATGATACGGGCGCAGAAGTCGCCTTTGCTGGCCGCTCGAATGCCGGTAAGTCGAGTGCGTTGAATGCCTTAACCCAACAAAAAAGTCTTGCACGGACGAGTAAGACACCGGGACGTACGCAACTCATCAACTTATTTGAAGTAGCGGACGGTGTTCGCTTAGTGGATTTACCCGGTTATGGTTATGCTGAGGTGCCAGAAGAAGTTAAACGTAAATGGCAAAAATCTCTGGGTGAATATCTAGAAGTTCGTCAAGCCCTCAAAGGTCTCGTGGTATTGATGGATATTCGCCATCCAATGAAAGAGCTCGACCAGCAGATGGTTACTTGGGCAGTTGCAAGCGAGATCCCGGTGCTAGTACTGCTGACTAAAGCCGATAAGTTAGCCTCTGGTGCGCGTAAAAAGCAACTTGCGATGGTGCGCGAAGCTAGCCTAGCTTTTATGGGTGATGTACAGGTCGAGCTTTTCTCTTCGCTCAAGAAAATGGGGATCGATAAGTTAAGCCAGAAATTAGACGATTGGTTCACCGAGTACAGTGAACAGCTGGAAGCTGCTGAAGAATAAGCCCTCTTTTCCCTCCCCTAAACGAAAAAACGCCCCAGCGATAAACAAGATCGCTGGGGCGGCTAATTTCTAGCCTAATCCGATTACGTGAAGTAAAAGGTCTTAAAGATAGAACATCTTACCTCTGTACCCTACAAGAGAAAATGTACCCCAATTTTTAGGAGCGGGGAAGTGCTTTTTTGATTCAAAAATAGCCTCTTCGACCGATTTACGCTGGATAGATCACATAAATCCCCCTGTTCCCTCGCAATAATGTTAAAAATATGTTTATCAAATATAAAAAAAGGCGTATGCTCTGCCCGCGATTTTTTAGACTTCTTTTCCGTGCCAAATCAGCCTACAGAGTGCACCAAGACTCACTTGTTGGCAGGATATTCTTTTTCGTGATCGAAGTCTAAAAGTACAAATTTTTAATAAAATTGGCACTAATTTACGCGTTATTCTGGGGTAATCTCCACAAGTGTTAACACCTTTTTTCGGGATAAAAATAATGAAAATAAAAAATAAATTTTTCTTACGTTCACCTTCTTTCTTTGCCCTGTCTCTCGTCGCAGTCAGTTGCGCAAGCGCGTTACCGGCTGTGCAAGCAGCAGAACCTTTCAGTTATGACTCCGCTTGGATGCTAGGCGACTGGAACGGTACTCGCAGCCAATTGAAAGATGAAGGTGTGGACTTTCAGATCAATTACACAATGGAAAGTGCGTCTAACTTAGCGGGCGGCTACCACTCTTCAACCACCATGCGTTACGCTGATCAATGGGCGTTTGGGGTTGATTTAGATCTTGAAAAACTATTAGGTTGGAACGATACCGAATTCCAAATGACCATTACTGACCGTAATGGCCGTAACTTATCCGACGATGCCGTTAGTCGTAATGGCACCCTCTCTTCCGTACAAGAAGTGTATGGCCGTGGCCAAACGTGGCGTTTAACGCAGTTCTGGTTACGCAAGCATTTCTTCGATAACTTAGTGGATGTAAAAGCGGGGCGCGTCACCGTCGGTGAAGACTTCGATACCATCGATAGTAAGTTCCAAAACTTAGCCTTCGGTGGTGGTCAGGCAGGCAACTGGCGTGGTGATCACTGGTACAACTGGCCAGTCTCACAATGGGGTGGTCGTGTTGCCATCAACGTTACGCCGGATGTTTTCTTCCAAGTCGGCTTCTATAACCAGACTCCTTACAACTACGATCGTGGCGATGGTTTCCGTTTTGAAGTCAGTCAAACAGAAGGAAACTTGGTTCCAGCTGAAGTCGTTTGGCACCCAACCTTCGGTCCAGATAACTTAAAAGGTAACTACCGTTTAGGCGGGTATTACTCTTCTGTCCGTGACCAAGTCTATGGCTCATGGCGTAATGGCAATACTGATACCGCTCATGCTTACGGTGGCTATGTACTTGCCCAGCAACAGCTTTTCGCTCAACCGGGTGGAAGCGATCGTGGTCTGACCTTAACAGCTCAAGCGGTGATGAACGACCACAAAACCGCGAAAATTGATAACTACCAATCGCTTACGCTGGTATGGAAAGGCTTAGCCGACGCGCGTCCAGAAGATGAAATCGGTATTGGTGCTTCCCGTATCCACGTCAACTCAAGCTATTCCACCATGCAACGTCGTGAAAATCGTTCTAACGGTGCTTACTACGATAGCAACCCTGCATGGATCCCGATTCAGCATGGTTCAGAGTATGACTACGAAGTGTATTACAATGTTCATGCAACCAACTGGCTGCAAGTTCGCCCTAACCTGCAATACGTTGTCGCACCAGGTGCCGAGAACGGTGTGAAAAATGCCTTAGTCGGTGGTATCAGCGCTAACTTAAGCTTCTAAGATCACTCTCCGTATTCGAACTCATCGGGTACGGAGATTCTTCTCTTGCCAGCCTCTCCTTGAAGGGTTACCTTTTTTCCTCGACCAAGGAGGCACAATGTCTAGCACCCCCCGTTCAATAACCGTCATTAATGAAGAAATTCTTTCCGATGATTGGTATTCCCTTAAAAAATATACCGTTGATTACCAGCGGACAGACGGTAGTCATCAGACCTTCAGTCGCGAAGTGTATAATAAAGGGGATGGCGTGACCGTCTTTCTCTATAACCGCGCGCAGCAATCCATTATTTTAACTCGTCAGTTCCGTTTACCGCTAAAAATCCAAGGTGATTCCGGCGTACTGATCGAGACCCCAGCAGGCTTACTCGAGGGAGAAGATCCGACCACTCGGATCCGCGCTGAAATTGAAGAAGAAACGGGTTATCGTATTCAGCAGGTTTCGAAAATATTTGATGCTTGGATGAGCCCAGGAGCCGTTACCGAAAAACTGCATTTCTTTATCGCCGAGTATAGCCGTCATGACCGCATAAACTCTGGCGGGGGAATATTTGAGGAAGGCGAAGATATTGAAGTCCTAGAGCTCCCGTTTCAACAAGCTGTAGCGATGATGCAGCAGGGCGAAATTAATGATGCCAAGACGATTATGCTGTTACAGTATGCGATCATTAATAAACTGCTTAATACAGAAAAATAAACTCGTTACATTGCAATTATTTACTCTCGATAATAAAAATTAAATTTATACTTTTATTATCGAAAGCAGATAACGTCAAAATCCTTAATAAATTCGACTAAATCATTATGCCGAAAATAATCACCGTTATTTACTGGTTGGGTACTATTGGTGTTGTATTCGGTTAGCTCGCGGCCATTACTACCCGATTTTCGTGTGAGCTGTTTACTCTTGACGGGGAATTAATAGAGATTACTGGGGATACCGCAGTAAAATAAGGCATTCACCGTTGTCTGATGGTTAGCGGCTAATCACAATATTGGATATCCTTTGTCTTTTTTCATAGTTACCCTGCAGCAGCAAAGTTGCTATAGATAGCAGTCTTTACTATGCGCCTAGCCGGAGTACTGATGAAAAAAATATTTACCTCAAGCCTTGTTATAACAAGTTTATTATTACTGCCGACCCTAAGCTTTGCTGAGCAATCCGTGGTAACGATTGGTTATCAAAAAGCCAGCCTTTTCACTATTATTAAATCGCAACATACCCTCGAGAAAAAATTCGCTGCTCAAGGCGTGACCGTTCGTTGGGTCGAGTTTCCAGCTGGCCCGCAATTGCTCGAAGGATTAAATATTGGTAGCGTAGATATTGGCGCAACTGGCGATGCCCCCCCTATATTCGCGCAAGCGGCTAAGGCTGACTTAGTTTATTTAGCTCACTCAGTAGCTAACCCTAAAAATGAAGCGATTGTGGTGCCAGCGAATTCTTCCATCAAAAGTGTTGCGGAGTTAAAAGGCAAGCGTGTTGCGCTGAATAAAGGGTCAGATGTGAACTATTTATTGGTCGCAGCATTACAACATGCTGGACTGAGTTATAAGGATATTCAACCCGTCTATTTACCTCCTGCCGATGCACGAGCGGCGTTCCAAAAAGGAGCTGTCGATGCCTGGGCCATATGGGACCCCTACTATGCAGAAGTCAGCCAAGTGACTCATGCACGTACCCTCACCACTGCGGAAGGCTTGGTACCTCATTACTCCTTCTTTCTTTCTAGCCGTAAATTTGCTGAGGGCTCGCCTAAGTTAGCACTCGACGTGGTCAATACCCTAAAAGAGAGCGGACAATGGGCAAATAGCCACAAAGAGGAGACCGCACAGCTACTTTCTCAGGCCACAGGATTAAGTATTGATTACTGGCATACCACATTAGCCCGTCTCGACTACACCACCGAGCGTATGACGCCTGAGGTATTTGCCCAGCAACAGACGCTAGCCGATGCGTTCAGTAAAATTCATCTTATTCCAGGCCAAGTTCAGGTCAACCGTGCAACCTGGTCACAGGACGCGAGTCACTAACGAACCACTGCAGAATAAAAACGCCGCTCAAGCTAAGAAGGCTGAGCGGCGTTTTTATTCGCGCTTTTATTGATTAACTGGCGCTTACCTGACGAGGTAACTCAGTATTTCCAATGGTTTCGCCATGAGGCCCCTGGCGCACAGCAGTTTCCCCCGTTGAGAAGAGGGGCATGACCCGTTCGGCGAATGACCAGGCTTCTTCAAGATGTGGATAGCCTGACAGGATAAATTTGCTGATCCCTATCGATTGATACTCGCGGATCCGGGCGGCAACCTGCTGAGGATTACCCACTAGTGCGGTGCCTGCTCCGCCCCTTACTAATCCAATCCCCGCCCAGAGGTTGGGAGAAATTTCCAGATTGTCTCGGGACCCGCCATGTAGCTGCCGCATTCTGGCTTGGCCTGTCGAATCCATTCGCGAGAATATCGCTTGTGCGCGGTCGATAGTCTCGTCATCCAAATGGGCAATTAATTGCTCTGCCGCCTGCCAAGCTTCTTGTTCAGTATCACGAACGATGACATGAAGCCGAATACCAAATTCAACCTCACGACCATTTTCCGCCGCTTTCGCCCGAACCTTAGCGACCTTTTCCGCGACTTGGGTCGGAGGTTCTCCCCAAGTAAGATAGGTGTCGACATGCTCGGCAGCAACGTCGACCGCCGACTCGGAGGAGCCACCAAAATAAATAGGGGGGCCTTGATCTTGATAGCTAGGAAACAACAGCTCGGCATTTTCTACATGTAGTTGCTCGCCGTGATAACTGACTTTTTCACCCGCAAGTAATCGACGGTAGACATGCAAAAATTCCCGAGTGACTTGGTAACGCTGGTCATGACTTAAAAAAATTCCATCACCTTTGTTCTCTTCCGGATCTCCCCCTGTCACGACATTAATCAGCAGACGCCCTTGCGAAAGCCTGTCCAAGGTACTGGTCATGCGTGCCGCGAGCGAGGGGGGCTGTAAGCCGGGACGAACGGCTACCAAAAATTTTAATTTGCGGGTAATGGGTGCTAAAGCCGCGGCAACTAACCACGAGTCCTCACAGCTTTTTCCAGTTGGAATTAACACACCGCTATAGCCCAAATTATCGGCTGCAAGCGCGATTTGTTGTAAGTAGGGGAGATCAACCGTGCGGCCCCCTTGCTGGGTTCCCAGAAATCGACCGTCACCATGAGTCGGTAAGAACCAAAAGAAATCGGGAGCTTTCGTGGTATGCGTCATCATTAATCACCTTATTCTATTCTGACTTAAATTACTTGCCGGGCTGTCGTCTCAATCGGCCGGTCCGGCTGCATGATGGCCGCCAAAATCTGTCGTTCGAGGGTAGCGATATTCGCTTGCGTCGTTGAGCGGGGGTAAGCCGCACTCACCTCAAGGTCGAGTTTGACCTGACCTTTATCGAGCATGACCACCCGCTGAGCGGTGGTTACCGCTTCACTCACATCGTGTGTCACCAATACCACCGTAAATTTCCAGGTTTGCCACAGTTCGATCAGTAACTGCTGCATCTCTAAGCGCGTTAGGGCATCTAGCGCACCCAAGGGTTCATCGAGTAACAATAATCCCGGACGATGAATAAGGGCGCGGGCGAGCGCTACGCGCTGCTTCTGCCCGCCGGACAGGGTTTCGGGCCACTGGTTGGCCTTATCCGCCAAGCCGACGGCGGTTAATACCGCTTTCGCTTCGTCGCGCCATTGCCCCGATAAGCCCAATCCGACATTCTCAATCACCGTCTTCCAGGGTAGCAATCGCGGTTCTTGAAACATTAAGCGGATGGCAGGTGCAGATTTTGCTAACGGCTGATGGTTAGCGGCAAGATCACCATGAGTGCTATGTTCCAACCCCGCTAGTAAACGGAGCAAAGTGCTTTTTCCGCAGCCGCTTCGCCCGACAACCGCAACAAACTGCCCGGCAGGAATACTCAAATTTAAGCCATCTAATACCGGCTGCTGACTAAAGTTCTTGCTGACCGCATTGAGCTGCAAGGCTAGTGCGGTGGTAGAGGTAATGAGACGAATATTTTTCATACGGGAAGTTCCTCTTTACGCCATTGGATGTGCCAGCGTAGCAAGCGTTTTTCTAATGCCACGGTCAGTAAATCGGAGAGCTTACCGAGTAACGCATAGAGAAGGATGGCGAAGACGACGACGTCAGTTTGCAAAAACTCACGGGCATTCATTGCCAAATACCCAATTCCCGCATTTGCAGAGATGGTTTCCGCAACGATTAGGGTGAGCCACATCAGTCCTAAAGAAAATCGGACTCCCACGAGAATTGAGGGCATCGCGCCAGGCAAGATCACCTGCCAAAATAAGGCGATGCCACGTAGACCATAACTGCGCGACATCTCAATTAACTGTTTATCAATATGACGAATACCATGGGCAGTATTAAGGTAGAGCGGGAAGAAGGTGCCCAGGGCCACCAGAAAAATCTTGGCTCGCTCATCGATACCAAACCATAAAATCACTAAGGGGATTAGGGCGAGATGCGGAATGTTGCGGAGCATTTGTAACGTACTATCCAATAGAAGTTCGCCAATACGGGATAAACCTGTAATTAGCCCCATAACCAAGCCAGCGCTAGCACCGATAGCAAAACCGACGACTGCGCGCCATGTGCTGATCGATAAGTTGCTCCACAACTCACCACTTTTCATTAATGCCCACGCGGCAGTCACCACATGGATAGGAGCCGGTAATACGCGATCAGAAATCCAGCCACTGGTAGAGCCTAACTGCCAAATAATCAGCAATGCGGTAGGCAATAGCCAAGGCAATACGGTGCGCGTAACACGCGTGGGTTGTTTCATCTGCCACTCCCTAATCGTACAAGAAATCATGCGGGCATAATGCCTGCCACAGAAATCAGTTAACCGGAATTAAGGGGAGATGAAAAATAAGGATAAATACTTATCTAAGTAGAAATTTAGCTTTAGCCAGCACAGAATGGCTGGCTAAGGTGGATCTAATTAATTTACGCGATTGAGTAATTCGAACATGCTATTAAAGGCGCGCTCGGTCACTTGGGCGTTATATTCTGCTACTCCTGGATTGTTGGCGGTCTCGTCGGTAAACGAGTGCACTGCATCATGGTAGCTCACCAATTGCCAATCAACGTTAACGGTCGTCATCTCATTAACAAAAGCCGGTAGCTGTTCACGAGGGACTAGCGGATCTTTTGCGCCATCAAGAACTAAAATAGCCGCCTTAATCTGCGTTGCGTTGTAGGCACCACAGGTATCTAAACCGCCGTGGAAAGAGATAGCTGCACGAATATCGGCACCGCTACGCGCTAACTCTAATGCGCAGTGTCCACCAAAGCAGAAACCGAAAGCAGAAATTTTCTGCGTATCGACCGCAACAACTGTCTGACTTTTTAGCGCCTCGATCGCGGCGTTCATCCGTCCGACTTCTTCAGGTGTATTTTTAACAGCCATCATCGCAGCGCCGGCTTCATCGGCATTGGTCGGTCGAGACGTTTCACCATACAGGTCGGCAAGCAACACGACATATCCTTGCTCGGCGACTTTTTTCGCTAACTTAGCGGCATTATCGGTGACACCAAACCAATTCGGTGCCATCACTAAACCAGGCAAAGGCTGAGTCGCTTCGCTCGGGAAAATTAAGGTCCCTGCTAAGGCGGTTTCTTCTGCTTGGTAGCGAACTGTTTGCGTAGTAATCTGACTCATGATTCCTCGATATTTCTGATTAGTCTCGTCACTCTACTATAGCCAATATTCACGAGCATTGACTATATCGGCGCTGTAAGCGGCTATGTCTAAGGCGCGACGCGGTCAGAATAGCCCAAGGATAAAACCTAACGGTGTGCTTTAATTAAGGATAATTCGGATGACAAATGTAGTTGAATGGTCGTTAATGACACCTGCACTCTTGGTCTACAGCTTAGGCACGCTCACTCCCGGTCCGGCTAATCTTTCGATTGCCAATTTGGCGATGTCTCAGGGGCGCCAAGCTGGGTTCATCCTCGCGGCAGGCATCATAACCGGTTCGCTTTGTTGGGGGATCATGACAGCCTTAGGTGTATCAACCTTGTTACTGTCTGAACCCCGTTTCTTAATTGTCTTAAAGTTACTCGGGGCCGCCTACCTCTTTTGGCTCGCCTATAAAACCCTAAAGTCTTTGGCTCCGTCGCCTCGCCCCGCCAATGCGTTATCGTCGGCCAAGCGCAAAGAGCATCGCTATTACTGGCAAGGGGTCAGCCTACATTTGACTAACCCTAAAGCTATTCTAACCTGGTTAACCGTTACCAGTATCGGTCTTTCCCCTCACTCAACCGTCTCGGCAACACTTCTGCTAGTAGCTCTCTGCGCCCTAATCGGTATAACAATATTCAGTCTTTATGCTTTTTGTTTCTCCTCGCCACCCGCCCAACAAATTTTAGTGCGTTACCATCGTGTGATGAATATTTTCTGTGCCGGCTTCTATAGCTTGGTCGCTATCGGCTTTCTACTTTCGATTGGCTGATGGGCGCCTGACAAAAAAAACCCATGCTTAGCATGGGTTTTTAATGAGTTCTCGGTTTACCAAGCGCGTATAACATCGCCGTGATAGACTGCATTCGCTTTCGCTTCAACCTCTGGAGATTGGAAAGCCTGCTTCAGCTGCTGCAGTTTCGTCTCGTCCCTATCGCCTTCACGAACAACTAAGACATTAAGATAAGGTGAGGCTTTTCCTTCCATAAATAACCCATCACGTGCCGCCGACAAACCCGCTTGCGAAGCAAAGTTATTGTTGATCACCGATAACCAGACTTTCGGATCGTCTAAAGAACGGGTGAGTTGTGGAGTATCGACTAAGACGAACTTCAGATTTTTAGGGTTAGCCTTAATATCCAGCACGGTTGGCAGTAAACCTTTACTTGGGTCAACGTTGATCAACCCCTGAGACTGCAGGAGTAACAAACTACGACCCAAGGTGGTCGCCTCGTTAGAAATCGTCACCGTCGCACCATTAGGTAATTGGTCGATCTTTTTGATCTTAGAAGAGTAGGCGGCGATTGGGAAAATAAAACTCTTGCCTAAAATAGCGAATTTATAACCACGCTCTTTAGCTTGCATCTCTAGATATGGCACGCTTTGAAAAGCATTGGCATCAACATCTTTATTCGCTAAAGCTTCATTTGGCTGAACATAATCATTGAAACTGATGACTTCGATATTCAGCTGATATTTATCTTTGGCGACTTGTTTCACCGTATCCCATACCGCTTGGTCAGGCCCAGAATTTATGGCGACCTTGACGGTATGATCATCTTCCTGTTTACATCCTACAAGGCCTAATGCACAGACAGCCAAAAGAGAAGAGACTAAAAATTTTTTCACCGTATCTACCTCATCATGTCTAATTTCGATTGAGTATATTAGACATTTAGACGTCTGTACATCTAGTAGTTTAGATTAATTCAGGTACCCTAGACTCATTAAGAATTTTTCGGAAAGGCTCATGCTAAAGCTTAAAGTTATTCTTCCAGTGATGATTGTTTTATGTGCGGTATTCTGGTGGTTGATACCCCATTTTACCGATCAAGATAAAGCCTATTACGTCTCTCTTTACTGTCTACAACCAACGGGATCAGAACAACAGATCCGAGCAAGGATGGAGCAAAGCGTTGAGAACAATAATCAGGATTACGCGCTGAAAAAACGCCATTTTTCGCCTTTGCTTGCGAAGCGTGTCCAAGATGCTTGGGATCGCCTCACCCCAGAACAGCAGCAGCAGGCCTTACAGCTCGACAAATGTGCGCCGTTACTCTCAGAAAAATTACGCTTACCCGCACCGATTGCCCACTAATCTTTTCACACTGCTTTCAGTACAGTAACAGTCTGTCAGTAAACAGTAGCCTATACTGTTTACTGTTCATCATGCTTGATAAGGAAATAACGTGAAGCGTTTTCAAAAACTGCTCTCGACCCTCTTTGCCTTCTGTTCTCTGATAGCTATTAGCCACAATGCTCATGCGCACAACGCATCTTCGCTCCCGATTATTAAGCCAGTCATGGCCTGTGATCAGTTAGTTGGGCAAACGTTCCCAAGCGTGGGGGCTAATGTTTCGCTCACTGGCGCAAAAGTCATTACTAGCGGTAATAAAACCTTCTGCCAAGTGAAAGCTGTCATCTCGCCAGATATCGGTGTAGAGGTGGCGCTCCCCCAACAGCAGTGGACACAACGAATTTTACAGGTCGGTTGTGGCGGTTTATGCGGGTCGATCAATCTCTCTCTCTCTAATGCGAATGGCTGCATACCTGCCACTCAAGGTGAATTTGTCGTGGCGGCGACCAACATGGGGCACTCGGGGAGCATGATGGATGCTTCATGGGCATTAGACCCACAAAAACGGGTTGATTTTGCCTATAGGGCTAATCACCTAACAGCAAAATTTACTAAAGCCTTAACGCGTGCCTACTATGGTCAGCCCCAAAAATATGCCTATTTTATGGGATGTTCTGACGGTGGTCGCGAAGCTTTGATGGAAGCTCAGCGTTTTCCAGACGATTTTAATGGTATCAGTGCCGGCGCGCCCGCGGCCTATTTTACGATACAAAACTCTTTCTACCACGGCTGGAACGTCGTCGCCAACCAACGTGCCGACGGTAGTGCAATCCTGCTTAAAGACCGCTTACCGCTATTGCATCAAACTGTCTTAGCACATTGTCCTACGCTTTCCGGTGTGAAAGATGGCGTGTTGGCGAACCCTTTTGCTTGCCACTTCTCAAAAAGTTGGTTGAAAACGTGTGCCGCGAATACCACCGATAAAAGCGCCTGCTTTACAGAAGAAGAGATTAATGCCATCGGTAAACTCTACCAAGGCGCGAAGGACGCATCGGGTCACCAATTTGCTGTCGGTGGTCTGATTATGGGTTCTGAGTTGCGCTGGCCAGTACCCGAGACCGCGCAAGGATCTTCACCTTCTGCCATGATGGCACTGCCCGCCTTGCAGTATGTCTTAACTAATGATGGTAAAAAGAGCGATATTACCTTAGCGAGTTTTGGCTTCGACCAAGCAGCTTTCCAACGTCTCACCAAGCTTGCCTCACTCTATAATGCGACGGATACCAACCTTAAGTCGTATGCAGAGTCGGGAGGGAAACTAATCCTCTGGCACGGTCTGGCAGATGACTCAATCAATCCTACGGGAACCGTTGCCTACTACCGTGGGGTAGAACAACAGATAGGTGCCCGCCGTGCTGCGCAAGCGATCAAGCTATTTTTACTGCCAGGTGTCGGCCATTGTGGTGGTGGCGAAGGAAACGATCAAATCGATCTGCTGACGCCATTAATGGCTTGGGTCGAACATCAGCAGATTCCTCAGCAACTACTCACCGGTAAAGCCAAAGCTTCGCAAGCATCTCAAGCTGCCCCGCCTCCACAGCCAAAAAATGCTGAGAGTGCGGCATCCGTTCAGATGCATGGTATGCAACGCCCAAGCTCTCCGGTTGCCTCCGCTGCCGAGGAAACTCGTGCAACCCGACCGGTATATGCCTACCCTTATATTGCGGTCTATAACGGTAAAGGCGATCCCCTGCAGGCAAAAAATTATCACGCTGTGCGAGGGAGCTACCCACAGACGTTGATGGGGCAGCCAGTTAGTCAGCTTGTTGCACCGAACAACGCGCCCCAAAGTACCCCTTAATCGTTCTACTGCTCCCCTGCTTGCTGTACGTAGCGGGAAAGGGGAGCAACCTGATTAATTACATGGTTCTGTTGTAAAAAGTCCCCCATTTTCTGGTAACGCTCAGCACTAAAGGCCGCACTCTGTTGAGCAAGTACCGGAACAGTGGCCTGCCAGGCTTGATGATTCAAGCGGGTATTCATCTCGGGATAACGTTGAATAAAGGCTTGCCACGCTTGCTGCGGGTGTGCTTTCAGCCACGCCGTTCCCTGATCCAATCCAGTCAAGAAAGCTTTTACCCACGGTTTTTTCGCCTCGCCCTGCTGGGCTAACAGAATCAATTCATCGTATGTCGGGATCCCCGCCTGCTCTGGGCGAAAGACGGTCGGATGTATTCCCTTATCCTGTAAGCTTAATAGCTCGTAGTTACGATAGATGGTCATCGCACCATCAATACGGTGAGTGAGGAGCGCCGTCGTCGCGGCCATATTTAAATTTATTAAGGTGACAGTACGCGGGTCAAGGCCAGCATGGGCCAGCATCTGCTTAATAGCGATGTCCTCGAAACCAGGGATAGCATAACCTATCGTTTTACCTTTAAAGTCGGCTAGGCTATGTATTGCGGGAGATAAGGTCGTTAAAGTATTTAACGGCTGATCGATTAAAGTCCCCACCCGTATGACCGGAACCTTTTTCGCTACTAAAGTATAGAGCTGAGGTTGATAACTGATCGCGATATCCGCTTTACCGGCGGCTAAAAGTAGCGGTACGGCAGCCGAGTCGGCTGGGGCGATTAGATCAACGGAGAGTCCCTGCCGCGTAAAAGCCCCGCTGTATTGGGCAGCAAAGAGTGATGCATGATTGGGGTTCACAAACCAGTCGAGAAGTACCCGTACTTTTTGCGGCGCAGCGCCTGCATTGACCATACAACACATCGCGATACAGCCAATGAGTAATTTTTTCACACTTTTATCCTTAACCAGTCGGCCATAGAAAATAGCGCCGTAACCCTTGTACGACACCGGAAAGTAATACCGCTAAGCCCATCAAGCAGATCAGCGCCGCAAAGCTGGTGGCTGTCTCCATACGCGCAGTGGATTGCATCATTAAGTACCCAAGTCCTTGGCTGGCACCTACCCACTCACCCAGCACAACGCCAATCGGTGCCAAGATCACTGCCATCTGTAAGCCAGAAAAGAAAAAAGGTAATGCCGCGGGCCAGCGTACTTGCCAAAAACAGCGCCAACGCGATGCTTGTAGCGTACTTGCAAGGTCCAGCCACTGCTGGGGCACTCGGCATAAGCCATCAAATAAAGTTAAGCAGACAGGAAAAAAGAGAATAAGGGCAGCCACCACAACCTTTGAGCCGATACCAAACCCCAGCCAAAGCACCAGCAGTGGGGCCAAGGTAAAAACCGGTATAACTTGGCTGGCCATCACCAACGGATAAAGTAAACGGCGTATCCACACATAGCTGGCCATCGCCACGGCGATAATAACCCCACCGCCGACGCCAAACAGTAACGCTAAGGCCATCTCACTAAACGTAATAGCCGCCTGCGATAGTAACAGGGTAGGCTGCTGAACGAAGGCTACTCCGACCTGTTGCGGTGTTGGTAGCAAATAGTCGGGGATCCCTCGATATGTCAAGATGACCCATAACGCTATCACACAGCCTAAAAAATAAAACAGATTACTCAGACGAGATTTCATACGCCTCCAATCGGGTCAGTAACGCGGCTTGCGCGGTAAGCAGGCCTAGATCGTCGGCTGGGCGGGGAGGTTTCCCTAAAGGCGCAGCGAGTGCAGTCACCGCCAGAGGGGAGCTATGGAGTAACAAAATCTCCTCCGCTAAACGGCAGGCTTCAGCGGGATCATGAGTCACCATAATCACCGTTTTCCCTTTTAAGAGCTTCCCGGTCAGGGTCTGCAGTCGTAGCTTGGTCATAGCATCCAACATGGCAAAGGGCTCATCCATCAAGATAACCGGTCGATCACTATAGAGCGTTCTAGCCAAGGCGACACGCTGGCGCATCCCGCCCGAAAGTTGATGAGGCTTTACCGACAGACGGTGGGCCAGCCCCACTTTTTCCAGCAAATATTCGGCATGGCGACGATCTGGCGACTGGCCAGTGAGCGTTGACGGGAGGAGAACATTATCCACTACAGAGAGCCAAGGATAGAGCTGATCTTGCTGCCCCATCCACGCTATCTGCGATCGTTCTACGAGGATCCTTCCCCGCTCAATGGGACGCAATCCCGCCAACAGTTGTAAAAGACTACTTTTTCCGATCCCGCTAGCACCGAGAATTGCCGTGGTTTTCCCTTCTGCAAAGATCAGTGAGAAATCTTGCAGTAACCGCTGATCTGACCAAGAGAAACTTACCTCTTCAAAACCCAACATTAGGGTTCTCCCGCCGCAAGCAGGACGATATTCTCTAGCCCGCGCTGGCGTAAAAGTCGTTCGGCCCGTGCGGAGCGTAACCCCGTACGGCATACCAATACTAAACGTTGATAAGTAGGGGCTATCCATTGCTCAAGTGCCTGTAACGGAACTCGGATTGCCGTATCCGTTACGCTATTCGGTGCCTCTTCGTGGTCCCGTAACTCTAGGATCAGATCGTTGGGTAACAGTTGTCCTCGATCGATAAAATGGAGGGTTTTTTCGATCGGCTCCACGGCAGTATCAAATCGAAACTGACTGAACTGCCAATCAGTAAAATTACACCTTACCAGCGATCCCAACGGAGAGGGTGTACTCTGTAATACCCAACTTAGGACCATCTGCGCCTGGATTGCGCCGATGCAGGCAACGACGGGCCCCATCACTCCAGCACTCTGGCAGCTCCCCGCGCGCTCCGGTAAATGAGGAAATAGGGCTTTATAGCTTGGCGCCCCCCCGCAAAATCCTCCCACATAACCTTGGGTACCAAGGACTGAGGCACTAATCAGCGGTAAGCCATGAGTCAGGCAGGCATCTGACAATAAATAAGTTGTTGCAAAGTTATCGGCAGCATCGACGACAATATCGATATCCCGTAATCCCTGACGAAGGGTACTCACCGTAATATGCGTAACTTTCGGCTCGATCAGCACATCGCTATTACATTGGCTTAAATGTGCTTGGGCGCATAGCGCTTTGGCTTTACCGATATCTTGTTGCGTAAACAACGTTTGGCGATGCAGGTTATGCAGGGCCACCCGGTCAGCATCATAAAGCCGAATCTGGCCGATTCCTGCCCCCACTAGCTGTGGAAGTAGCGTAGCACTTAAGCCCCCAGCACCTACCACCAGTATCCTAGCCTGTTGCAGCCGTCGCTGGCCCTGCTCACCGATTTCCGGTAACTGCATTTGTCGTTGGTAACGTTGCATTGCGGCTCCCTAACTCAGATTCGCCAAGCCAAATAACGGCGTAGAAGGCTCCGCCATATCACGTTGCATCATTAGGCCTGCTTGGTAAGCAGTATGCCCCGCCGAAATTGCTTGGCCGAAAGCTTGCGCCATCGCCACAGGGTCACGTGCTTTTGCAACGGCCGTATTGAGTAAGATCCCGTCGAACCCCATTTCCATGGCTTGTGTTGCATGGGACGGTGCCCCGATTCCCGCATCGATAATCATCGGTACCTCGGGAAACGCGGCTCGTAACGCCTGTAATCCACGTAAATTATTCAGGCCCTGTCCCGAACCAATCGGTGCACCCCACGGCATAAGTACTTGGCACCCTGCTGCTAAGAGCTTTTCGCCCACAATGCGGTCTTCAGTGGTATAGGGGAAGACCTGAAAACCCTCGGCACACAAAATTTTGGCGGCCTCTACCAAGGCGAAAGGGTCTGGTTGTAAGCTATCCGTATGGCCAATTACCTCTAACTTAATCCACCGTGTGTTAAAAAGTTCACGGGCCATATAGGCGGTAGTTACTGCCTCTTTTACAGTATGGCAACCTGCGGTATTCGGTAGAATATGCCGAGAATGTTGACTAAGGAGTTCGCGAAATGCCTGACCACCTGCTCCTTCGCGTCGTAGACTGACCGTGATCACCTCGGTGCCCGAGGCCTCAATCGCTGCACTCAATATAGCGGGCGAGGGATAGCCAGCGGTACCCAATAAGCAACGTGAGGTTAAGGACGTCCCATAAAACATAGGGTTACCCCCCCTGCATCGGCGAAAGGACTTCAACACGCATCCCTTCTTGGAGATTGAGCGCGGCATAGCCGCTTTTCGCGACAAATTGCCCATTAACGGCGCATGCTACCACCGTGATATCAATCTGTTGTTCACGTAATAAGCCTGCTAGTTCGGTTGCCTCTGTCACGACCGGCCGACCATTAAGTATGATTTGCATTACTCTTTTCCTTCGCTAACTGTTCAACAAGTTGCTGCGCAACGATGGGGGCTAATAGAAATCCGTGGCGGTACATACCGTTCAGATAAAAACGGTTATCTTGAAAATGGAAACTGGGCAGGTTATCAGGATAAGCCGGGCGTAAACCGCTTGCCGTCTCGATGATTTCCGCCTCTGCCAATGCCGGATGTATCGTGTACGCTGCACTCAATAATTCCATCGCCGCTCGTGCGCTGATCCCGCGATTATCATCGGTTTCAACCATCGTCGCGCCGAGCATAAATTCTCCGGCACCGCGTGGTACCAAATAGCAAGGAAAACGGGGATGTAATAACCGAATTGGCCGGGTAAATTCGAGTTCGTGACTGCGCAGACGTAGCATTTCACCGCGCACTGCACGCAATAGTGGCAGGTTGAATCGCGCCTCAATCCCCCGACAATCGATAATTTTACCGCTGGGTTGAGAAGCGTGGAACGCTACGCCTTGTTCCAGCAGTTGTTGGGCGAGAGAGGCCAACGCTTGGCGAGGATTGAGATGTCCTTCTTCAGCAAAGAAAAGTCCGCTATCAAAGCGCGAGCCAAGATCGGCTTCCAGTTCCTCCGGCTTCACCCACTGGTAATGTGTCGTTTTACTGGCAAAGACCTTAAGCTCTTGCTGATCTCTGGTGGGGGCAATCACTAAGGTGCCGTTTTGTTGTACGTTCGGGACTCGTTGTCGCCACCACGAGAGCGAATGCTGCCCAAGAGTGACCACCTCGCGCGGGGCGCTCTCTGCTTCACAATAGGGGGCTAACATCCCCCCTGCATACCAGGACGCGGTCGGATAATCTGGCTGCTCGATCACCTCGACCTGCTCACCCTGCTCAAGTAATAGTTTTGCTACGCAGAGCCCGCTTACGCCACGACCGAGAATGCTCCAGCGACTCATCGTCCGACCTGGCTAATGGAGAGAAGGATTAACATGACTGGCCTCTTAGTTAGAGACCCAGGTAAGGCAGAGGGAATGAGGCACTTGCCCTTTAAGGGCTATGCCAAGTCGCTCACAGGCGACCCGTCTTCCTACGCCAGTATTAACTGGGTCAGGTTCAAAGGGTCGCTGCACGGCGTCATACGCTCACAGCCTCTCAGTCTCTTACGCGAGACTCCCCCGACATCATCTAGTTGTAATCGAGCCAAGCTTAAGCGTCAAGTCCCCGCAGGGAAATCTTCGCTACTGGTGCTAACACGCGGTATGGCTCGCCAATTAACGCCCTTTCTTTTGACGCCCCGGTTTAGTGAATTTTTGGCGAGCAGGGGGTTTCTTAGTCGAGCGACTCGGCATCACCGGCGGGGCAATATCAGGCCTTTTTAGCGCTTTTTTAACCGGTTTTTTCTCTACCGGCTTATCTTCTGATGACGAATCTTCAATAAGTTCAAACAGTTCGATCAGTTCGTCATCAGTCAGATCACGCCACTCACCTAACGGAATTCCCGATAGGTTCACATTCATAATACGTGTCCGTTCGAGCTTAGTGACCTCGAAACCGAAGTGAGTACACATCCGCCGGATCTGTCTATTTAATCCTTGAACAAGGATGATACGAAAGACATGGGAATCGAGTTTTTTGACTTTACACTTTTTGGTCACCGTCCCCAGTATTGGCACGCCGGCGCCCATACCACGGATAAAGTCGTCGGTAATCGGTTTATCTACCGTTACGATGTACTCTTTTTCGTGATTATTGCCGGCACGTAAAATCTTATTCACCAGGTCGCCATGATTGGTTAAAAAGATCAGACCTTGGGAATCTTTATCGAGTCGGCCAATGGGAAAGACACGCTTACTATGATTGACAAAATCCCCGATATTATCGCGCTCAGTCTCTTCCATAGTGGTGACGATGCCCACTGGTTTATTTAACGCGATAAGAACCAGATCATCCTCGTTACGTGGTTCGATCGGCTGACCATTTACTATCACAGTATCACCAGGATAAACCTGGGCCCCAACGGCGGCGCGTCGCCCATTAATTAATACGTTACCCTGTTCAATGTAACGATCAGCATCGCGACGAGAGCAAATACCGCTCTCACTAATATATTTGTTGAGACGTACAGATGTGTTGGTCAGCATGGTTCCTCCGAAAAAACGGACTATACCTGATTTTTTCGATGGTTTCGAAAGAAGAGTGCGAATATCAGGGGAAGAGGATCCCTTCCCCTATTCGAGGTTACGAAGAGAGTGTCTGTAACGCGCGTGCGATACGGATAGCAGCCTCATCGGCGGTCTGTTGTGTCAACATAGAGTAGGAAAGACGTAAGGCATTCTTTTCCGGATTATCCGCAAAGAAGACATCGCCTGGGACAAACACAACCTTTTCTGCAATACAGGCCTTCAGTAAACGGCTCGCGTCCATTCCCTCTTTCAGGTGGCACCATAAAAACATACCGCCTTCAGGACGGTTAAAGGTAATCGCGTCACCGAGATGTCGCTGTAAAGCCTCGATCAACCAATCACGACGTTGACGATAAGTCTCTTTTAATAAGGCAATACGCTGATCAATCTGCCCTGAAGCAACATAACGTGCAGCAATATGCTGGTTCAATGTTGAAGTATGCAGATCCAATGCCTGTTTCGCTACGACGATCGCCATCAGGAATTTTTCTGGCAGGGCGAGCCACCCTAACCGTAAACCAGGAGAGAAAATTTTCGAGAAACTCGACATATAACAGACGTTATGGTCTGTACCATATAATTGTTGGGCCAACGTGAAGAAGGTTTCACGGCGTTGCTCAGTGAAGGCTAAGTGTCCATAAGGATCATCTTCGACAATAACGACCTGATAACGGTGCGCGAGTTTCACGATTTCGACACGTTGTTCGTTTTCAATGATACGTCCGGTAGGGTTAGCGAAAGTAGGGATAAGATAAAGCATCTTGACCCCCCCTGCCGCGAGGCGAGTCTCCAATGCACCGAGATCGATCTGCTCGCCTTGATAGGCCAGCTCTTCGATGACGGCTTCGGTATAGTCGAATAGCTGTAAGGCGGCTAAATAAGTAGGTCGCTCCACTAATACCACATCGTCTTTTTCTAAGAATACACGATTGAGGAGGTCAATACCTTGCTGGGAGCCATTGGTGATGAGTATCTGTTGCGGATCGAGAGTCAGACCAGTATTTCGCGTCCAATCAGCAATACTTTGGCGCAATGGCCATTCACCTTCAGTCACTGAGTACTGAAAAACGTCCCGATGATCTTCAGCGAGTAACTGCTGGAGTACCCCATCAATACCCTCAACATCAATCATATCCGTGGCAGGGATACCGCCCGCTAAAGAAATAAATCCAGGTTCTTTACTAAATTTAAGCAATTCTCTGACCGGTGAAGAGTGTATCGCTGCGGATTTTCTAGAAAGCATGCGTTAACCTGTAGCCCTTTACGTAATGAACGTTGATAAGATTTTCTCAACCTTAGCAAAATAACCGCGTGGAGTCATGAACAACTCGTGGCTCAATGAGACAAAAAATTACGCTTTTTAATACGAAGCATTGGCTACCTATGTCACTCACAAACATCCAAATAAAGTGCCATAAGATTATATTTAAGAATACTAATCACTAAAATAAACCCCACTATTAATTAGTCTTTGAGAAATTATTAATAATAAAAGATCAAACTTAATCTTTTAAAAAACAACATTCACCCACTACTAGTTTCCTTTAAATATTTTCGGATTTATGTTATAAATAAAATTCGTAACGGATTATTTACATAGAGATTTCTATGATCACCCATACTGTTATTTTTGCTCCAATTGGAGAGGCGAGTAGAACAGAACAAATCACCCAAAGACTTTCCAATGCTATTATTTCTGGTTTATTAGAAAAAGGTGAGCAGCTCCCTAATGAATCAGAATTAGCACGGATGATGGGGGTTTCACATATTACTATTAGGGATGCACTAAATACTCTGCGAAGTAAATCGCTCATACATACTATCCGTGGCCGTAATGGTGGAAGCTTCATTAGCGATAATATTGAAAATTACGTTAAATATTTCCATCCGTTTAATACTATAAGTTCAGATTATTTATCCGACCTCGGTGAGATGCAAAGTTCGCTTATTGTACATAGCACCCGTCTTTCGGTACGGCGAATGACTGACCAAGATTTGACAACGTTGAGTAATCTTATCCTAACGCTTGAGAATTCCGATACACCTCAGCAGAAGACCCAATCTGATATACGGTGCCTGCTCACACTCGCCGCTAACTCTCAATCAGCAAGGTTAGCTGCTCAAGAGTTAACAGTGCTCACGGAATGGGCACCACTCATCTCTATCCTTTATCGAGATGAAACATTTCATGTTCAAAGTACCGCTCACTATCACGAACTCTTCAACGCGTTACAGAATAGAGATGAAACTCTCGCCGTGTCTCAAGCCTATGCTTTGATTGAATTTTTCGTGTCATCATTAATAGAATATAAAATTAATTTTGTCTAAAATTTACCTCAATTTCAGGATGAAGTGAGAGAATATGCTATTAGGGAAAATAAAGCTTAAATCTGAAGAATCATTTTTATTAATTGAAAAAACCACTCAGGAGCTTTCATACACTATTGGAAAAATGATTTCCGAATCAACAAAGCCAGTTGATAGTGATTTAAAAATAGAGGGTAAAATAAAAGAGAAGATTCTATTTATTGCTGATAAGGTCTTAAGACAACAAGCATTATTATCTGGTGCTGGGTTCGCCCTTTATAACGAACAGCGAAATACATTATGGCAGCTTACATGGCTATATCGACCTAACCCTCACCGATTTTCTAATAAATTCTGTCTAAACACATCTTCTCAACACTCAGTGGGCTATCAAACATTCTCTTGGCTTTCTACTGCTAAAAAAACAGAAAAGGGATATTTATATGGCCCTTATGTCGACTATATCTGTCATTCAACTTATACACTGACCTATCTATACCCGGTGTACTTCAATGAAAACTTAATTGGGGTCGCGGCGGCGGATGTGGCGGTGGGTCAATTAGAACATATACTGCGTGGCTCACTCGCTAATGAGCGTTTACCTATCGTTATGACTACGCCTTCAGGCCGTATCTTCTTTTCGAATCTTGCGGATTACCGAGTGGGAGAGCTTAAGCCTAATGATGTCTTAACCGCTCATCTGCAAAGCCAATACTTCACCTTGTGGATTGAGGAAAATAAATGCGGTGCGATACCGCCCTAAATTAGGGCATTGAATCCTGATCAAAAGGTAGCGATTGCATAAAAAAAGCCGTCGCTGCTGGGATGTAACTTTTGGCCCAATAATTGCTTAACTGAAACATAAGTTTTTTGGTTACGTTGAAAAGGGCTGCGGCTATGACACATATTCTCTCCAAGACACGCCACTCTATCTTTATTCAAGTTCTCATTGCGTTAGTCATCGGTACCGCTTTAGGTTGCCTCTACCCAACGATTGCCGATTCGCTAAAACCCTTAGGTGATAGCTTTATCAAACTGATAAAAATGGTTACCGCACCCTTAGTGTTTGTCATTATTGTCCAAGGTATCTCTTCTCACAGCGAACTGAAACAGGTCGGACGTATTGTCGGTAAGACTCTACTCTACTTTGAAATTATTACTTTACTGGCTTTAGTCTTAGGCTTAGTCGGGGCACAGGCCACCCATATTGGTCAAGGTATACATCTCTCAACTATGGAGATGGGTACAGCGGATAAACTTAACCACCTCTCATCACTACAAAGTTTTGGCGATTTTTTCCTGAATCTTATTCCTGATACTTTTATTGGTGCGTTCGCCCGTGGAGATACCTTACAAGTTCTACTGATCTCTATACTCTTTGGTGTATCGCTTAATATTAGCGGCGAAGCAGGTAAACCCGTTATTACGGTGATTAATAGCCTAAGTCATATTCTCTTTCGGTTAATGGCGATGTTAGTTAAAGTTGCCCCACTGGGGGTACTTGGCGCCGTTGCCTATATGGTTGGCCACTATGGCGTCCATTCGCTCACCAGTCTGCTAGGATTTCTTTTCCTTTACACCGGTATTTGCGCTTTATTTGTTATTGTCGTGTTGGGGGGTATTACACGGCTTACCGGTATCAGCTTTATCGCACTGCTACTCTATTTACGCGAAGAGCTCACAATTGTCTTAGGTACCACTGCGTCAGATGTCGTATTACCTCAATTGATGAAAAAATTAGAATGGCTAGGGATTAGTAAATCTACCGTGGGCTTAGTGATCCCAACCGGATACTCCTTTAACCTCGATGGCTTTTCGATTTATCTAACTCTTGCGGTCGTCTTTATCGCTAACGCTACGGGGATCCACTTAGGATGGAGCGAAATCGCTCTTATTTTAGGTGTTGCCGTATTCACCTCTAAAGGGGCACATGGCGTACCAGGCGCGGCCATCGTTATCTTGGCAGCCACACTCTCAGCAATCCCTTCACTCCCTTTAGCTGCCTTAGCCTTCTTATTACCTATCGACTGGTTAATTGGTATCCCCCGCGCACTGACTAATGTTTTAGGTAACTGCGTAGCGACCTTAGTGATTGCGAAATGGGAAAATGATCTGGATCTGACCCGCGCTCGTCAGGTTCTAAACCAAGATATTCCCTATAAAAAAGGTACGGAAAAGAGTTCTTTAGCCGTCGAACAGTAAAAGTTAACTACACTTCTTAAACATCCCCCTTGTTTAAGGAGTACCCGTGAAACCTTCAATTCTGCTCACCGCCGTACTATTCACGGCGGTTTTCTCACCTCAGAGCTACGCTGCTTCCGAAGTCATCGCTAAAATTAATGAACCTTATCCAGATCTCTCCGGTATTGCAGTAAATCAGCAGAACCGCGTTTTTTTAGGCTTTCCACGTCATTCCGGGGATCATAACTGGCCGGCATTAATGGAACTTAAGCACGGAAAATTGACGGCTTATCCGAATAAGGCCATTGGCTTACCTCAGAAAAATTTCGCCGATTGGCTAGTTTCCCCTCACGGTCTGTTTGTGGACAAAAACGATACACTATGGGTATTAGACGATGGCAAAATTCAGGGGAAATCAACCATTCCTCTCGGCGCAGCGAAAGTGGTGGCGATTGATACCAAATCGAATAAAATTCTGAAAACAATTATCATCACACCGCCAGTACTTAATTCCAGCTCGCACTATAACGATCTACGGGTAGATCTCTCTCACGGTAAAGCCGGTACAATCTATATTGCTAACTCAGGCTTTGCGCAGCGCTATTCCCTTGTTGTTATTGATGTCGCCAGCGGTAGACAGCGGGAAGTATTAATTAATCACCCCTCGACATCCCCCGACCCGGGTTTTATGGCCTTTATCGAGAATAAACCTGTGGTATTCAACGCTGACAATCCTAAATTACCGCAAGGCGGTATTGATGGCGTTGCTCTCTCACCCGACCAAAGTAAATTCTATTGGACCGCGCTCAGCGGGCGTAAGCTGTTTAGCCTGCCTACCGCCCAATTGAGTAATTTTTCTGTTTCTGAAACGGCACTCGAAAAAGCAGTGCATTTTGAAGGTGAGCATCCTGCCAACGATGGGATGGCAGAAGATGAAAAAGGTAATCTTTACTTCGGTGCCTTCGAGCAACAATCACTGGTAAAACGTAATCCTAAAGGCCAATTTTCCTTACTTGATCACAATGTTCACGATTTCGGCTGGCCAGATGGATTGGCGTATCGTAATGGTTATCTCTACACCACATTAGGCCAATGGAATCGTACTCCTGACTTAAACGACAACCACGACCTTCGTCAACGGCCCTTCTTAGTGATCCGCACGTCGGCGGAGTAATATAGCAACTAGCTGGGGAATGACCGAAAGCCCAGTATCTTCTTCTATCGCAGCGGATTTACTGTTGGGGAATACCCCAATCCTCAATCCCAAAGCATTCAGCCTTTATCGCTTTAGTTAAGATATTAATAATGCAACCCATAAAGCTCATATAGAATATGGGCTTTATGGGACCCGCTTTACAACACACCTATTTAATCCCAAAGAAGCCCTTATCCGTTTAGGGGTATCACATATAATTCAACAATCTCACTGTAGGCAAATAATTAGGTCCTGATGTTGTACAGAGGGTATTGCAAGCCACTCAATAAAAGATAATAATTCTCGTTCTTATTATCAATTGAGGAAATCTATATTCGGATTTCCTGAGTCACTTGCGCCCTGACTGTTGAGGTAGATAAATATAATGAAGACGTTCCCGCTTAAGCGTCATGTTTTCCTGGTTTCGTTAGCACTCTCCACCCCCTATCTGAGTTATGCCGCAGACAACACCGTCGTTGTTACTGCCGCACCAGAAGATACTGCCATTTCAGAAACCCACGGATATACCGCCAAAACAAGCACTGGCGCGAGTAAAACAGACCAACCGCTGATTACCACCCCCCAATCGGTCTCAGTTATCACCCGTCAACAGATGATTGACCAAGGAGCGATGACGGTTAACGATGCGTTAAACTATACTGCAGGGGCGTTCACTAACTTTGGTGGTGCAGCAACACGCTACGATACCGTATCACTACGTGGGTTCCACGGTGGCGATGTCGACAATATCTTCCTTGATGGGATGCGCTTAATGAGCGACCCCAGCAGCTTTAACGTACTGCAAGTCGACCCATGGTTCTTAGAGCGTATCGACGTGATTAAAGGCCCTTCCTCTGCCCTGTATGGTCAAACCGTGCCCGGCGGCTTAGTGATGGAAACCTCCAAGCGCCCACAGTTCGCAGAAGAGGGCCACTTCAAAACCTATTACGGTAACCACAGCACCAGTGGCGTCGCAATGGATTACACTAATGCGATCAACGACCAATGGGCTTTCCGCTTGACGGGTATTGGCCACCAAAGCCATACGCAATATAAAAACACTCGAGAAGAACACTACGCCATTTCTCCATCATTACTGTGGCAGCCGGATAGTGATACCTCACTATTACTAAAAGCTTACCTACAAAAAGATCCCTCTGGTGGTTACCACAGTGCAGTACCGGGCGATGGCAGCTTATATAGTCATAATGGGAAAAGGCTGAGTACTAGCTTTAGTGATGTCGACCCTTCTCTGGACCAGTTCAAGCGTCATGAACAAATTTACAGCTACGACTTTTCACATAACTTCAATGATACCTGGTCTGTGCACTCGACCGGCAGTTATAGCCACTCCAATGTCGATCTTGATCAGGTCTATCAAATCGGTTGGCAGGGCGACAGCGATATCCTAAACCGCTACTATTCTGGCTCTCGCTCTTCACTTTCTGCTGCGGCGACTGATAACCAACTTATCGCCAATTTTAAAACCGGTGAGCTACAACATAAAGTTGTGATCGGTGCGGAATACCACGAATATACCAACCGCCATAAAGATGCGAGTGGTACAGCCTCCTCTATCAATCCGTTTACCGGTGAAACCTACGGGGAAAACGGCGATTATACTTTCTATGGTACCAAGAATCGCTACTACCAAACTGGTACCTATTTGCAAGATGAAATGCAATGGGACCGCTGGCACCTAGATGTCTCGGGACGTTATGACCGTATTGTCTCGAAAAGTGTCAGTCACGATCTCGGTACCCGCTCACGCCGTCAAGATGACCATGTGAGTGGTCGAGCTGGCCTCCTTTATGCCTTCGATAACGGGATCTCGCCATACCTCAGTTATAGTCAAGCGATTACACCGCAAGCGCTATCGGATGCTAACGGTAATCTGTTAAAACCAACTACCGCATCACAGTATGAAGCCGGCGTGAAATACCAACCGGTGGGCACCGCAGATCTTTACAGTATCGCGCTCTACGACCTGACACAAAAAGACGTTGCCAACCGAGTCGTGCCCGAGACTTACTATGCTTCCGTCGGGAAAGTACATTCCCGTGGTATCGAACTTGAGGCCCATAATCAGTTAACTTCGCGGTTGAGCACTATTGCTACCGCCAGTGTTAACCATGTTCGCTATGAGGATGCTATTGACGGAAATAATGGCAACACGCCGTATGTCACGCCAAATGCGACCGCTTCAGCTTGGGTAAACTATAAGTTCGATTACGGTCTTACTACCGGTGTAGGCGTTCGCTACATTGGTAAACAGTGGGCGGATAACGAAAATACCAAGCGTATTCCCTCGGCGACCTTGGTCGACGCATCAGTACGAATGGATCTCGGGGCATGGCGTTCCCAGTGGAAAGGCGCTTATGTGCAACTCAATGCGAAAAACTTGGGTGGACGCAAGTATGTAGCCTCTTGCTATGGAACAGGTTATTGCTATTGGGGAGCGGAACGTTCGGTGATTGCAACCGTCGGTTACGACTTCTAAGCCTAGGCGCGGCCTAACGGCCGCGCCTGCTTTTATTCGAGAGTCAGTGCCTGACGATGTTGTTTAACCCAGCGTACAAACATCACACTGAGCAGTAACCACAAACCACCACTCACCAGATTAACGCCAGAAAAACCGATTAAACCATGTTGGAAGTAGCCTTCGCGTGCTAATTCTAAGCCGATAGAATACATCAGAATACTTAGCATCCCCATCATGGCTGCGACCTGACCTTTAGATTCGGTCACCGAAAATAGCGTGAGTCGATAAAGGACCGCCGTACTCAACCCTGCACCAAAGGCATAAATACTTAAGCCGGTAACGAGGATCGCAATTTGATAGGTATCGCTTAGGGTTGCGCAGAGCGCGAGTAGTAACCCTCCCACCAATGGCCATGCCCCTACCACCAACGGCCGAGTAATCTCAGCGTTATGGGTTAATTTACTCAGTACCACATTGCCAAGGATCATTGCCACGAAGACAGGGACTTGTAGTAGCGCATAGTCGACCTCACTCATCTGATGATCATGGATTAAGTAGACGGGGGACAGTGCTACCCAACTCAGGATAGGCACGGCAGATAACCCGAGGGCTAAACACCCTGCAATAAGCGCGGGTCGTTTCAGTAATAGCCAATAGCCCCCTAATAGCCGCTTTGGCGTTAAGCTGAGCTGCCGATTACCTGATGTCTCAGGCATGCTGAAATATAGTCCTACTAGTGCAATCAACGACATAAGCGCGAAGAGAACGAATAATATACGCCAAGTGGTGAACAGCAGTAAGGCACTTCCGGCCAGTGGACCAACCAAAGGGGCTAACAGAGCCACATTCGCCATCCAAGCCATAAGTCGAATACTCTTGCGTTCTTCGAACGCCTCCTGCACCGCGGTATAGCCGACGGCACCAATAAAACAGAGACTGATCCCTTGAACGAAACGTAACAACATAAACTGCTCGATAGACGTTACCCAGAACGTTAATCCGCTCGCGACAGCAAACAGTAAGGCTCCGGACATCAATATTGGTCGACGCCCCCACTTATCGGAAAGCGGCCCGAGTAGCCACTGTAAAACAAGCCCCCCTACGAGGTAAGCAGTCAGGGAAAAAGGGACCCACTCTGGGCCAACCTGTAAATCTTGGGTGACTTGTAACATGCCCGGTTGCACCATATCGTGGGCAATGTAGGTCGTGAACTCAAAGAGAACAAGAGAGAAAGGAAACAGCCATGACGTCACGGCGACGTCAGGACGTGTTGGAGTCGATGTCATAAATAAGACCTAAAATAGAAAAAAAGACCGGCTTAGCCGGTCATTGTAGTGGCTTTATCGACTGTCGGTATCACTTTTTGAACTGGGCGATAGGGTTAACTAATACGCCTGCGAGTTTCAGAGCGCTCGCCGGGTCGTCTAAATTTACCATTTGCTGATTATTAGCCAACTGCAGTCGGTTTAAACAAGAATGTGCATAGGTCGGGCTGAACAGGTCGAACCGAGCAAACTTGTCGCTAAATTGTGGATGATGTTGCTGATAATGTTGAACACTCACGGCAACACGCTGCCAAAACATATCTTCTTGTAATACCCCATCTTCGTCGAGGATCGCGCTGACAAAACGGAAGAAGCAACTAAACACATCGACAAAAATCGATAATAATTTCAGCTCATCCGGCACCTCAGCTTTAATACGCTGCACCTTATCCGGTAACTCGTACGAGGTGTCCAAAATCGCAATCTCTTCGCCAATATCTTTCATGAAACAGCCTACAGGCGAATCATCCTCTAAAATAAGAATCAGATTTTCGCCATGAGGCATAAAGACCAAGTCGTACTGGTAGAAGCAGTGCAAAATAGGACTTAAATACGCTTGCAGATAACGATCTATCCACTCAGTGGGGGCTAAACCTGAGCGCTTGATAAGTGCCGTTAATAGGGCTTTACCCTCTGCGTCGCGGTGAAGTAATCCGGCCATCGTCATTAAACGCTGCTTGTCCGTTAAGCCTACTAATGGATTTTCTCGCCATAAGGCAGCAAACATCTTCTTGTAAGCAGAATCTTTTTTGATGGCTTTCTCATAGAGGCGATGATGATAGCCAATGGTAGCAACCTCTTGGAGGATCGAGAAGCGACAGTGGCTAAGCCACTTATCCTCGGTGACAATTTTCGCTAGCCATTGGTTCACCGCCGGGGTCGTCGCCATGTAGTAAGGCGATAGCCCTCGCATGAAGCCCATATTCAGAATCGACAGCGCGGTTTTGACATAACGCTTGGTCGGCTGGCTGCGGTTAAAGAATGTCCGTATCGACTGCTGCGCTTGGTAGGCATCGGCTGCGACGCCCAAATAAATAATATTTTGCTGAGCGATATCGGCAGCAAATACTGTCACGATTTTATTCTGCCACTGCCAAGGGTGAACGGGCGTAAAGAGATAGTCCTCCGGTAATACGCCCAGCGATCGCAGCATGGCCTCCCACTCTTTGACCTGCGCAGTGCCTAACTCCTCATCAATAAGGGTCGCGTAATCCAACCCCTCAACTGCAGCAAAATGGCCGTTGCTACGATGAACCGCGACCCAAGGCATATAGATTGATGCCCCCACTTCCGGCGCATAGGCCAAGTAGTCTAGGGCATCAAACCCAATACGCCCATTATTGGCGATAAAACAAGGATGTCCCTCGGTCATCGAGGACTCGATAGTCTGGAAATCTGCCGCCGCGAGTTGTTCGCTACTCGGATTGCCTTTCTGTAATTTGAACTGACTACTAAAGAGTGTGCTGGAGACCTCTTCTAAATAGGTGGCTAGCATCGACTCCGGTATCGCCAGCTGGTCGGCGAATTCGACGATAAAATTTAGCGCGTCCAGAGGTTTCTCTTGCCCCTTATGCGTCTTCCTTAGGGTCCGCCAGTCGATAGAAAGGTGATTTAACGCGCGCCACTGCCCCGCAAACTGATACACATTCTCGCCCGAGGTATCGGTTAAACGCCACCGCCCTGCTGTGACGGCTTCGGGGACTAACAGCCGCTCATGGCTGAACTCAGTAATCGCTTTTTGGATCAATTGTCCATTTGCCTGCTGCCAGTGCTTGGCATTGCGCTGGATGGGAGATGAGACGGTCGCTGACGTTAACATAAGGGCTTTCTCTCGATAAAAATCTGTGGCGGTACAAAACGCTAGCCATGCGCGTTTATGACCAAGGTCGATTTGCTGGTGATAGCGGAAACCCGCTTGTTTATTAAGTCGATGAATTTTGTGGTTGTTCACATCGGGTTCAACCACGACGCGCACCACTTCTGGGCGACTAAACATATACTCCATTACGGTGGCGAAAATCTGCCGACTTAACCCGCTAATCGGCGCACTGACTGGTGCGATCAACAGGTGCATACCATAATCGCCAGATTGCGCAGGGTAATATTCCGCCACCTCTTCCTGTAACGCCTGATAACATTCGATCAAGAAATAAGGCTGCCCGTCGAGACAACCTATCAGTACGCTATTGACGTCTTGGGCGACCAGGTTCATGTAGAAGTTATTGACCTGCTCAACGCTTTGATCCTGCATTCCCCAAAACTGCGCATGGGGCTGAATCACCCATTGGTGGATCATCGTTTCATCCCCCGCTTGCCAACGGCGTAAGGTGAAATGGCCCAAGGGTTGTTGCAGACTATATATACGCTCACCCATGAACGGCCTCCTTTGGCAGTCCAAAGGTTTGGAAAGCGATTTTTTTCTCGACTGGATACACCTCACGACCGAGAATACTACGTAGGATCACCGAGTTGCGGTAACAGGCCATCCCTAAATCTGGCGAGACAAAGCCATGAGTATGTAGCTCGGCATTTTGCACAAAGAGACTATGGCGATGATCGATACTGTAGTCTCGCCCCACCGCATAACGCTGCTGGTTATCGAACTCGATTAACGGAATCAGTGGCGTTAGGAAATCAGGCGGGCGATAGGTATACCCCGTCGACATAATGACGCCATCGGTCGCGAGGTGAAACTCTTCCTGCAGGACTTGGTGCGATAGGGTAAGGGTAAGTCCTTGGGTTTCATTGGTCTCTATGGCAACCAGGCCGGAGTCAGTACATAAGGTTACCGCTAGTGGACCATCTAGATCCTTGCGATAAAGGAGTTCGTAAATATCGTTAATCAGGCTCTCATTGATCCCCTTATAGAGGTTTTTCTGGCTGGCATTCAGGCGGTCACGCTGTGCCTCCGGTAACGCATGGAAATAGTCGACCCACTCTGGCGATGTCATCTCCAATGTTAACCTTGTGTATTCCAGCGGGAAAAAGCGGGGAGCGCGAGTCACCCAATTCAACTGATAGCTATATTGATCAATATCTTGCAGTAAATCGTAGAAAATCTCTGCCGCACTTTGGCCACTTCCCACCACGGTAATCGCTGATAGCTGCTGTAGGGCCTCTTTCTTCGCCAGATAATGCCCAGAATGAACCACCTGCTCTAATGAAGTATCGATCCAGTCAGGCATCCATGCCGTCGGTCCGGTGCCTAGCACGAGATGCCGAGCCAGCCACTGCTTGCGCTCACCACTCAGGGTATTCAGCGCTTCAACGCAATAGCAGTCTCGTTGTTCATCACGCGTTACCCGTTCAACCCGCGTGTTCCACTGTAACGACGACAGCTGTTCACACGCCCACTGACAGTATTGGTTGTACTCTTTACGCAGCAGGAAAAAATCTTCCCGAATATAGAACGAGTAAAGTTTACCCTTCTGTTTCAGATAGTTTAAAACGCTAAAGCGACTAGTGGGGTCGGCTAAGGTCACCAGATCCGCCATAAAAGGCGTCTGTAAATGAGCAGACTCTAGCATCATGCCTGGATGCCAATTAAAGGTCGGCTTTTGATCGAGATACACCGCATCCATGTCGCTTATCGCATCAGTTAGACAAGCCAAGCTCAGGTTAAAAGGACCGATCCCTACACCCAATAAGTCATAAATTTTATCGGACATTAGTGAACCCCTTCGATTTGTTGATACTGAACATGCTGATTAACCAGTGCCTCACCGCGATAGATTAAGGCCTCGATAACTTGTTGGATCTCATTTATCGATGTCGCCGGGTTCAGTAAGGTAAATTTCAAGTACTGTTTCCCCTTCACTTTGGTCGCAGCAATCATTGCTTCACCGCTTCGATTAAGGCCTTTACGGATCTGTTGATTTATCTCGTCCACCTCGTTGTCGTTCAGTTCGGTAGTGGGGTGGAAACGGAAGACTTGAGTGGTTAACTCCGGCGGGTTCAGTACCTCTAACTGTGGGTAGGCGACTAAGCGACGGTGAGTTTCTACCGTTAAGGCGATAACCTGATCAAACGCTTTACCCAAGGATTCGCGACCAATGATGCGTAAACTTAGCCACATCTTTAAGGCATCGAAACGGCGGGTCGTTTGCAGACTTTTATCCACCAAATTCGGCGTACCTTCCTGTTTAGCACTGAGTGGATTGAGGTAATCCGCGTGAACGGTGACATGACGTAGATGGCTGGCGTCACGGACAAAGAATGCCCCGCAACTCACGCTTTGGAAGAAGGATTTATGGTAATCAACCGTCACCGAGTCAGCTAACTCGATACCCGACAGACGGTGGCGGAACTGGCTTGAGGTCAATAGCCCACAGCCATATGCTGCATCGACATGGAACCACGCTTGGTGACGATGACATAATTCGGCAATCTCGACTAAAGGGTCAATACTTCCGAAATCGGTTGTTCCCGCCGTTGCCACAACCGCAATAGGGATTAAGCCCTCCGCAACCGCCTGCGCCATCGCCTGGGCTAGTTTGGTGCTGTCCATCTTGTAATTATCATCATAATCCACAGCGACGACTGCCTCGTAGCCGAGTCCCAGTAAGGCACAGGATTTCTGAATACTAAAATGGCTTAACGCAGAGGTGAAAATACGCCAGCGGGAGGCTTCGGCGGGTAAACCATGGTGCTTAACCAGACGTTCGGGCGTATCCTTAGCAACTCGACTATCTCGCGCTAATAACATCGCCATCAAGTTTGACTGAGTCCCGCCGCTGGTAAAAATACCCTCACTCCCCTGAGGTAAGCCAATTTGTTGTAACGTCCAATCCACTACCTTCTGTTCTATTAAGGTGGCTCCAGCGCTCTGATCCCAGGTATCTACCGAAGTATTCACCGCACTTAACAATTGCTCGGCCAATAGGGTGGGCAACGTGATCGGACAATTAAGATGCGCGATATAGCGGGGATGATGGAACCAGACGGCATCCCGTAACCAGAGTTGTGAGAGTTCGTGTAGCGCAGCCTCTGCTGAGGGAAGCGGCTGGGTTAAATCGATCCCTGCAAATTCAGCCGCCAGTGCTTGAGGGGTGATCCCACTGAAGGGTTGCGAGACCCTTGCCATATGTTGGCTGAGAAAATCAGCGGCCAGCTGACTATTACGTTGATAGTCATCAAGCGTTTTATCGTTAAACAACCATTCCTCGAAGCAGTTTTTTTCATTAATATTTTTAGACACTTACACCACCCTTTCCCTTTATACCGTTAGAAAAAAGAATCACTCCAGTAGAAATACTGATTATTGTGGAGTAGTTATAAGGCATGAGAATCTAAATGATAATGATTAGTATTAACAATACGGAATATTCTTAAACCTGATTGCGTCCTTAAAAACATTCTTTCACCTCTCCGCTATGGCTAGCCCCCACATCATTGAATGTGTATGATAATTATTATCATTATTTTTATAGGTGAGTGGTCGGTATGGCGTCAGGTTACAGAGTGGTCGATCTTCAATTAAAACGTCGAGTAAGGTTGAGTCCTTCGCTATTACGTTGTGTTTTCACCGGCGAGGATATCGATAAGATCAAACATGAGGCGCCAGACCAACGCATCAAGATTTTGTTAGCGGAACATCAATCCTGTCAAAAACTTCCCGTAACCGAAGATTGGTACGGGAGCTTTCTGGCGATCCCCAAAGCAGAGCGCCCGACCATGCGAACCTATACCCTGCGCCACCTCGATGTATCACAGCAAGAGATGTGGGTGGATTTTGTCCTACACGGCGATACTGGCCCAGCCTCCCGCTGGGCGCAGCGTGCGCAAGTCGATAGCCCATTACAGATCGTGGTACCAAATGCCGCCGCAACAACAACCAGTGGCGGATTCGAATGGTTTGAAAACCAGGCGCTGCAAGACGTATTGCTGGTCGCGGATGAGACAGCCCTCCCGGCCGCGATGGGTATTTTGGAAGATCTTGCCGGCCGTGCGAACCCACCCCGCGTTCAAGCCTTCCTGCATGTGCCCTTAGCTGCGGATGTTCAACCGATTTACTACGATTTTGCTAAGATCCATTGGAGCAATACAGAGCGTGACGGCGACGCACAACAGGCCCTCCTACAGGCGGTGAAATCGCGATTAACGCTACCGGACTACGCCTGCAGCGCGGACCAATCGTTAGAAGAAAAAAGCCTTAGCGAGGATATTTTATGGGAACGGGCCGAGCCTTGTGAACGCTTTCGCGCCTGGGTGGCAGCCGAGTCAAGTGTGGTCAGAACCTTACGCCGTCACCTGATTCAAGAGTGTACGCTCGCCCGTGAAACAGCAACCTTTATGGCCTATTGGTCGCAAGGTAAAGTCACGGGCTAAGGCAAGTCGTTAGCCCGTGACTAAAATTAGGATAACGGCACTGAGGGTTTAGTCGTTTTCTCGTCTACACTGAAAATAAAGGAATGATAACAGGAGAAATCATGAGACTACTTATTGCACTACTCTTACCTTGGCTAACGTTCTTCACTATCGGTCGGCCAATAGCCGGGATTATCTGCTTAATTTTGCAACTGACGCTGATCGGCTGGCTACCTGCCACCATCTGGGCGGTCTATGCCTTAAGCCAATACAACACCGATAAAAAAATTCAACGTTCGATGCGTTGAGTTCCGTTAGGGCAGGCTCTCAGCCTGCCCGTTATCCTTTCATTCGTGTAAGACGCCCAATAATCATCGTTATCCCAATAATGGTCGCCACGGCGGCGAAGTGCAGGGTTAGATCGCCCCGATCTTGCTGTACCGGGTGACATAGCGATAAGAGGCTGACTGACCATGCCGCCACGCTAATCCCTGCCATTAATAAACTCTTCTGACTGTATAACCCCCCACTACGTCGTAGCGTCCACAGCAAGGTGATCACCATGGGCGCACTAACCACCATCAGAAAAAGATAGCAAAAGGTCCCGTGATCGTGAGTCGGCGTAGGGGGATGAGCGGGAATACTCATAATATTGAGGAGTAACCAGAGTCCGCCCGCTAATACAAACCGTACCGTTGGGATGGTAGGACGCCCGGGGATTAATAAGGTCAGCGCGTTCCATACCGCTGCAATCCCTATCGTCATCGCGAGGACTAATTGTGCTAAGGCCAGCCCGGCGCCAGGTTGGGTCCAATCGGTCAATCCACGATGCACGAATACACTAGACACTATTGCTAAAGGGAGGGCCAGCGCAATCCACTTGAGTATCCGATTTCCCACTGGGGCGAGAGGCTTAACAGGCTGCATCTCATTAGAAAGCTGCTTGATTAATTGCTGATGATCACTCATTTTTCGCTCCGATACGTCGTAAATTGACCAACGCTCGATGTAATAAAGACTTCACGGCCGAAAGGGACAACTGGTGGTGCGAAGCGGCTTCCGCAAGACTCTTCTCGTTTAGATGGACAAATTCTACCATTTCTCTTTGCCGTGCGGGGAGCTGCTGCAAGTAATAGCCTAACTGATGATCATCCGTAAGCGGCTGATCCTCGGCTGCACTGGGTGCTTCGCAGTCATTATCGTCCGTCACCTCATAACGTCGATATCCTTGGCGACGCAGCGCATCAATACAGCGGGCTCGGATAATCGCTTGTAACCATGGCATAAACGGATAATGACTGTCGTAGGTATGGCGAACACGGTGCAGGGTCAGCAGCACATCTTGGATCACATCCTCGACCTGACCCCGATCATAGATTTGCTTACTGACTTGCGAACGGATTACCGGCAACAAGGCCCTCAACAACCGTTCATAGGCCGGTTGAGAACCGTGTTGAGCCTGTACCATCAGCGCTGGCCACTGCTGCTTATCGCCGTCGTTAAGCGCCATTAGCCGCCTTCTGTAAGGCTTGCGTCACAATCTGCGGGGTCAACACCTGTGGTAAAACCACGGGTTTACCGCCGTCTGCGGGATAGACCAGATACATCGGTAACCCCCCCTGGCCGAACTCGGCTAACGCATCCTCGACATCGGGATTAAACTTGGTCGAGTCGGCCACCATAAAGTGCGTCCCGGTCGCCGAGATAGCCCTTTTCACCGCCGCAGTCGATAGCGTTGTGCGCTGATTAACCTGGCAAGTAATACACCATGAGGCCGTAAAATCGACAAAAATAGGTTTTCCCTTACCCCGTAGCTGCGCCACATTGTGTGGGGACCACGTTTCTTCACTGACCGAAGTAACGGCTGATACGTCGCTTTGCTTAGGCGTTATCCCGACCACCGGCGCTATCACGGCCACCAGCAGCAGCAGTGTTATCGCCGCTAAACCACGGTATGAACGCGACATCATCCTTCGCCGCTGAACGATACCGTACAGCCACGCGGTAAAGCCGAACAGCACCGATGCTGCCAGTAGCATTCCTAAGGTTTGGCTATCCGTCTGCTGGGAAAAAACCCATACCAACCAGGCGTAGGCACCGAGCATCGGAAAGGCCAAGCCATGCTTTAACGTCTGCATCCATGCACCCGGTTTCGGTAACCAGCGCGACAATGAAGGAAAGAAACAGATCAGTGAAAAAGGTGCCGCAAAGCCGAGGGCTAAGGAGAAAAAGACCCACAGCGCGACAAAAGGCGGTTGGACCAAGGCATAGCCTATCGCGCTAGCCATGAACGGCGCTGCACAAGGCGTTGCCACGATAATCGCCAAAGCCCCAGTAAGTGCCGAACGTGCAAAAATCCCGCGGGATGTCTGAACCGCTCCAACATTTTGTACGGCAAGCCCGACTTCAAACAGTCCGAGTAAATTAAGTGCCGCCGCTAACATCACCAGTGCCAACAGGGCTATCACTAACGGAGACTGAAGCTGAAACCCCCAGCCGACTGCCGCACCGCCGGCACGAGCCGCCAGCAAGATCCCCGCCAGTAACAGCATGGTCACCACCACGCCGACTAAAAATCCCATCCCCTCTCGCCTAGCATGGCCAGAGTCGGATTGATGGTTGATAAGACCCAGCGCCTTTAAGGAGATAACGGGAAAAACGCAGGGCATAAGATTGAGGATGATGCCGCCTAAAAAGGCGGCAAATAGCGCGGTTAGCATCCTGTCACCACTTAATGTGCGGAGCGATACTGTTGCACAGCATCGAGCGCTTTCTGGATATGCTGATCAGGGTTTCTATCCGTGTAACTCATTAAAATTTTACCCTCAGGAGAGATGACATAAGAGGTACGCTCTGACATCGCCTTCCCTTTAACTTGTACTGCTGTTTGATACTGCGCCGCGACCTTCGCACCTGGATCAGCTGCTACCGCAAATTTATCGCGGCACTCAAGTTTGGAGAACTGACTAATTTGATCGGTGTTGCCAGCCGTTACACCAATCACTGTCGCGCCCAATTGGGTAAATTTATCGGTAGCTTCGGCAAACTCGTGAGCTTCTAAGGTACAGCCGGCAGTAAAGGCGGCAGGAAAGAAATAGAGTACTACCGGGCCTTTCTTAAGGGCTTGTTGCAGAGAGAAATCGAGGGGTTTGCCGCCCAACGCCGCATGTAACTGGAATTGTGGAGCTGCTGCGCCCACCGGTAACGCGGCTTGCGCAGTAAAGCTTGAGGCCGCAAAAGCCATTGCTACTCCGGTAACCATCTGGGTAATACGACGTTTAAACATGGTCATCTCTGTACTCCTGTAGAATTAATGTCATAAGTTTAGTTAACTTACTGAGTAATTCGCTCTCACGAGTAAAAAGTTGCACAGGGAAGTAAAAAAATTTTGATTATTTACCCCACAGCCGCATGGCCCGTAGCGTGTTATCTTTTTTTACCACATGGTGATAAAGCGCCGCCAAGGTATGTGCCGCAATGAGCCAATAGCCGAGCTGTGCGAGATCCATATGCCACGCCATCAGGCTTTTGGCTAAGGCTGGATCCGGCGTATCAGTAATCGGCATTGCGACCCCTAACCATGACCATGCCCGTCCCCCGAAGTAACGTGCGCTAAGACTTAGCAGCGGCAAGGTAATAAACAACAGGTACAACAGTCCATGACCGTATTTCGCCACCCGAGATTGCACGCTAAGCGGCCCCCTCTGTCGCGCACGTTTACCGCGTAAACAGAGGCGCGTTACCATCATGATAAGTACACTCATTCCGGCATACACGTGGGTTACCGCGATAACTTTGCGCTGTCCCGCCGTTAATTCAAGCCATGAGCGCGACTCAATACTGCCGTAAGCCGCTAATAAAGCGAGCAGTGTTAACCAATGAAGTAAACGAAGAGTAAAAGAGTAATGGGTAATCACAATTGTCGACCTAGCCTAAGTGTTTGCCTTAACATCGCTTACCCTTAGGCTAAGGTCAAGTTATCCCTCTATAGCCTTATACATGAGGACAGGCAGGAGTTGAGGTGAGTTGTGCGATCGCTTCGTGCAGGAATGACCAATCCACTAACTGCTGTTGATACTGCCCCGCTTTACCCTGCAACCTAATACCATAATGATGTAAACGGTAAGCCAACACGGCGTAGAAGGCATCGACAGCCGTCGGCTTCTCACCATGATAAAAAATTCCCTCGGCACTGGCGAACAGCGTTGTGACACGCGCAATATCGGCAGTTTGTTGGGGAGAAAAGGTGGTTAACGGACTGACGTCGGCCAAAGTGAAAGGCATCGTTTGACGTATTGCATTAAAACCGGCGTGCATCTCGGCACAGAGGCTGCGCGATAGCGCGCGTTTACCCTGCTCACTCGGATAGAGTTTTCCATCGCTCAACTCATTCAGGTACTCAATAATCGCTAATGAGTCGTGAAGGCGTAATGCGCCATCCTCCAACAAAGGGACTAAACCGGTCGGGCTAAGTGAGCGTAGTGCGCTTTTACAGCTCGCACACTGTAATGCAAAGATACGCAGATCTACGGGAATGTCGGCTATTTTCACACCGATCATCGCTCGTAAAGACCATGTTGAGTCTGTCCCCACCAATAACTGCATCACAACGCTCCTAAGCTGACAGTATTTCAGCCACTTTACACGTTATTTAGCGCAGAGACATCCGCGCATTCGCCTCAATACGAGAATATCAAGGTTTACGTGCTTCAGAGAGATATTGATGGGGATCGGTAAAGCGAATACGTGGATGGTCGGCGTTGAGATCACGCAACGGTTCGACTTCGCGCAGCGTTTGCTGAGAACGGCTCACCAGTTGATGATACTGCTCGGTACCCGCCCGTTTCCACGCCAACTCCTGGCTCGACAGCGTCCGCACGACTTTAGCAGGAGAGCCTAAGATTAATTGGTTGGCTGCGTAACTCGCCCCCGCCTTGACAAAGGAAGCCGCCCCGACGATACAGTTTTCACCAATCTCTGCAGCATCCATGATCACGGCGTTCATCCCGACCATGGCATTGCGGCGAATAATACACCCGTGTAACACGGCGCAGTGACCAATATGTCCCTCCTCTTCAACTACCGTATCCCGCTCGGGAAAGCCATGCATGACACAATTATCTTGAATATTGGCACCACGTTTGACGACAATACGCCCAAAATCTCCTCTCAAGCTAGCATTGGGACCGATATAAACCCCTGGCTCGATAATCACATCACCTATCAGTACAGCGGTGGGATGTACATAGCTATCAAGTGACACGACAGGGGTTACCCCGTCGATCTGATAAATAGGCATCAGAACGCTCCTAGTCGGCGAGCAATCCGCCGAAACGTTGATAATAACTACTCACCGGCAGAGGCAAATCGCCGACCGAGTTTTCACCCTTTTCACTGAGGAACTGCAACGCACCCGGTGACGTGCGCTGATAAATATTAGTAAAGAGTTGGCGAGCCGTTTGCCCTGACCAATGGCTAGGCAATAGTTCCTGCGGCAGCATTGGGTCACGTAACGTGATGCGGCGGTAGCAATCCACTACTAGTAATTGCAGATGGAAACAGCGTTCTGCCGTAAGCTCCTCGTCCTTAGCTTCTTTGAGTAAACGCTGTAATGGACGGAAGGTTTCTATAAAACTTTCTAGTCGCTGATTTTTCTCGGTCAGCTGCCAACACTCTTCGACCCGCGCCCGTAACGCCTCTCGCGATAAGGCCAACGGTGAGGTCGCTTCGAAGCAGATAACATTTTCCGCGACACCGGCTTCAAATAACAGTGCTTGTACCTCGGCGAGGTTCTGTGAGGGCGACGCCATTAAACTCGGTGCTAACACCCCAAACCCCTGCCAAATTAGCTGCTTTTTGACATCGAGTAAGGTCTTGCGTTCTAAGCCTTCGGAGAGTAAGAGCAGCCATTTTCCATCCCATGCCGGTTGTTCGGTACAGTAAATTTTATGCTCGGCTCGGCGAGTAATGCGTGCCCCTTTCTCACTGAGACGATAAAAGCTACGCCGCCCCAAGCGGGTCACTTCTAACCACTCCTCTTTATGCAGACGGAAGAGTGACGTACGAATAAAGCGCTCACCAAAGCCCAACCCTTCAAAGAGGGCGGTTAGACTGGCAATACTGATCTCACCCCCACGATGGGCGAGTGCATCGCCATAAAATGACGAAATCAGTGAGGTACCGCTAACCGGAAGTGCGGCAACCGCCTGCTGGATAAAGCTCTCTATCTTATTCATAACGTCCGCTTTGTTGAGCCACTCGAGATCTCGCCATCATAGCATAAGCGCCGATCAGCCTTAGCCATTCGCCACTAATTTTCGTAAATCAAAGACTCGGCAGGCCTTGCCTTCAGACCGTGGAAGGCTACCGCAATTTACGATGACCACTTCAGTGGTGATGCCAATCATGGCCTTAATTTGGTGGCAAAGCAATTGCCCGACCTGTAATCGCTGTTCGGGGGAAAGGTGAAGAAATTGCTGTTTGATTTCGACCCGAATGGCCAGTGCATCGAGGTGTCCACGACGATTAATTTCAAGTTGGTAATGCGGCGATAGCGCCTCTACTTTCAAAATCTCCTCCTCGATTTGAGAAGGGAAAACGTTCACACCCCGGATAATCAGCATATCATCGCTACGCCCAGTGATCCGGTCCATCCGACGCATGGTCCGAGCAGTGCCCGGCAGTAAACGCGTTAAGTCTCGGGTACGGTAACGAATGATCGGTAAGGCTTCTTTGGTTAAACTGGTAAACAGTAATTCCCCCAGCTCGCCATCATCCAACGCACTGCCGTCAAGCGGGTTAACAATCTCAGGAAAAAAGTGGTCTTCCCAAATAGTCGGGCCATCACGTGTTTCCAGACACTCCATCGCCACGCCAGGCCCCATGACTTCCGATAAGCCATAGATGTCTAAAGCCGTGATCCCGAGTCGCTGCTCAATCTCATGGCGCATCGCCAGGGTCCAGGGTTCAGCCCCGAACACGCCCACACGTAGCGAACACTGCCGAGCATCGCCACCATACTGCTTTTCTAGCTCTTCAATCAGGTTTAAGCAGTAAGAGGGGGTGACCATGATCATATCGGGACGAAAATCACGAATTAACTGCGCCTGCTTCTCAGTTTGCCCTCCAGACATCGGGATAACGGTCGCCCCCAGGCGTTCTGCACCATAATGCGCGCCCAGCCCACCGGTAAATAGTCCATAGCCATATGCAATATGAATTTTATCCTTAGCCGTACCCCCTGCCGCCCGTAGCGAGCGGGCAACAATATCTGCCCACGTATTGATATCACGGTGGGTATACCCGACAACTGTTGGTTTACCGGTCGTACCCGACGAGGCATGGATCCTGACCACCTGTTCCATAGGGACGGCGAAAGTATCGAAGGGATAGTTATCCCGCAGATCTTGTTTCGTGGTACAGGGAAACTTCTTAATGTCCTCAAGCTGGGTAAAATCGTCAGGATGCACCCCAGCCGCATCAAATTTCCGTCGATACATCGGGACGTTTTGATAAGCATGGATCAATGTCCATTTCAGCCTTTGGGTTTGTAAAGCCCGTAATTCATCAATGGACGCCGTTTCAATCGCTTCTAGTTGGATTTTCGTTGTCATAATGATTGCTCGCAGGTTGATACGTTATACACGCTCAAGAATCAGGGCGATCCCCTGACCCACGCCGACACACATGGTGCATAAGGCAAAACGCCCGCCACGACGCTGTAACTCATACGCCGCCGCTAAGGCAATACGGGTACCGCTCATCCCTAGAGGGTGCCCCAAGGCGATCGCCCCGCCATTCGGGTTCACATGGGGAGCGTCATCGGCAAGACCCCATTGACGCAAGACCCCTAGGGCTTGTGCGGCAAAAGCCTCATTCAGTTCAATGACATCCATGTCGTTGAGGGTTAAGCCCGCCGTATGCAACACTTTCTGTGTCGCCGAGACCGGCCCTAACCCCATCAATCGTGGCTCTACCCCTGCGGTCGCCATGGCGACGACCCGTGCCAGCGGTTGCAAATGCGAGGCAACGGCAGCACGCTCACTGGCAATGATTAGCGCCGCAGCCCCGTCATTAATTCCTGAGGCATTGCCCGCTGTCACACTTCCCCCTTCACGAAAAGGGGCTTTCAAGCCGGCTAACTGCGCCGCAGTGGTATTGCCACGTGGATGTTCATCAATGGAAAATACAGTGGTCGACCCTTTTTTATCGGTAATATTGACGCCAATAATTTCTTGGGCGAGATAACCGGCCCGTTGCGCTTTTGCGGTACGCTGTTGGCTGCGCAAGGCAAAGGCATCTTGATCTTCCCTTGAGATAGTGAGCAACTCCGCCACGTTTTCAGCAGTTTCCGGCATGCTCTCGCACCCATACTGTTTCGCCAGTAGCGGATTAATAAACCGCCATCCCATGGTGGTATCGAACATTTCTTGTTGTCGCTGAAAAGGCGTGGTCGCTTTTCCCATCACAAAGGGCGCACGCGACATCGACTCCACCCCTCCCGCAATGATCATTTCGCTATCACCCGCGCGGATCGCGCGAGCGGCAAAGCCCAAAGCATCTAGGCCGGAACCACACAAACGGTTCAATGTCGTGCCCGAAATATGTGGCGGGAGATTGGCTAATAATAAAGCCATGCGCCCAACGTTACGGTTATCCTCCCCCGCCTGATTGGCACAGCCAAGAATGACATCATCAATACGGTCAAGATCTAACTGTGGCGCGCGTTGCAGTAAGGCACGTAACGGGATTGCGGCCAAATCATCGGCACGTACTGAGGAGAGTGACCCTGCATAACGGCCAATCGGGGTACGGATCCCGTCGCACAGATAAGCTTCAGACATGACTTACCTCCGCAGATTCCGCCACTCGGGGAGTCGCATAGTGGGCTAGTAATGCTTTTTGCCGTAGTAGAGGGCAAGGGCGATAACGCTCTTCCCCGTAATAGTGTTGTAAGTTTTCGAGCAGCGTTAATACTCGGCCCCACCCCCATTCGGCTCCCCATGCGAGAGGGCCTTTCGGGTAATTCACACCTGTTTGCATCGCAATATCGATATCCTCTGCACTGGCAATATTTTTTTGCAGGGCATCTAACGCTTCGTTAATAATCATTGCTACGGTACGACTGACCAGCAATCCGGGATAGTCGGTAATCATCAAAACCTTTTTCCCCTGCTGCTGAAAATAGTGCACCACGCTTTCTGTTTGCTGACGAGTATTCGTACCGGAGGCCGCCAAGACGATAGTGCTGCCTAAACTGAGATCGTAAACTACCACGGGTTGCTGGTGACGAACCGCGAGGCAGGTTGCCGTCTCACCCTCGGTAGGTACCACGCTAACCCCATCGATCTCCAGCCTACCGGCCGGGTAGCGATTCACCGTTTGAACACGCGATGCCACTGTTTTCTCGCAGACGACTTCCGGATGCGGGAGTGACCAATCGTAGACGCCGCGACCCGATTTTTTCCCTAGCCGGCCGGCACTTACCAATGATTGCTGTGTAAGGGAGGGAAGAAAGCGGCGGTCTTGCCAAAAACCATGGTAGACCGAGCAGGTAACCGCAAAATTCACGTCTTGGCCGATCAGGTCGGTCAAGGCGAGCGGCCCCATGGCAAATCCTCCAGCATCTCGTAGCGCGCTATCAATAACTTCGGGGGCGGCAACGCAGTCTTCTAACGCCCGCCATGCTTCGCCATAAAAGGGCCGAGCCACGCGATTGACGATAAAGCCAGGCGTTGAGTGGCAAATAACCGGCTGTTTCCCCCAGCTGCGCACTTCATCAGCCAGTAACTGGATAACGGCCTCCTCGGTTTCGACCCCGCGAACCACTTCAACCAGTTTCATTACCGGTGCTGGATTGAAAAAGTGTAATCCGGCAACGCGTTGAGGAAAGGCGAGATGGCGCGCAATGTCGGTAATGGAGAGGGAAGACGTATTGGAGGTGAAAATTGTTTTTTCGCTACAGATGGCTTCCAGTTGCTCGAATAATTGCCGTTTTATCTCGCAATTTTCTATCGCGGCCTCAATCACCAAGTCAGCATCAGACAACTCGGTAAGCTGGTAAGCGGGGGCGAGGCAGGCTAAGATCGCCTCACGTCGTGAACTCGAAATTTTACCGCGTCGTACCCGTGAGTCGAGACGCTGCGCAATCCCTTCTATAGCGACCGTAACCGCTGTAGGATCGATATCGTAGAGTTTGACCCGTTTTCCCTGTTGCGCAGCCACTTCTGCGATACCGGCACCCATAGTACCGCCACCGATCACTGCCACGGTATTCAGTGTTATCGTCATCCTATTTCCCCGTAAACTGTGGTGGACGTTTAGCCAAAAAAGCACTGACCCCTTCTCGATAATCGCTACTGCGTCCAGCAAGGCGCTGAAAGTCACGCTCAACGTCAAGCTGCTGCGCGAGAGTATTGGTCTCCGCGGCGCGAAGCGCTTGCTTGATCAGCCCTAACCCATAGGTCGGTTGCATAGCCAAATGCTGCGCCAACTGCTCGACCGTTGCTGAAAATTCTGAGTCATCAACCACTTGCCAAATCAGTCCCCAGGCTTCAGCTTGCTCAGCACTAAGCTTGCCACCCAACAAAGCCAAACCCGCAGCGCGCGCGCGGCCTGCTAGTCGGGGTAATAACCAGGTTCCGCCGCTATCAGGAACTAGTCCTAGGCGGCTGAATGCCATCACGAAACTGGCTTGGCGGCTGGCAATAACGATGTCACAGCCTAACGCCAGCGTCGCACCAGCGCCTGCCGCAACCCCGTTCACAGCCGCTATGACTGGTTTACGCAGGGCCGCCAAACGCTTCACCAACGGGTTATAGAGTTTGTCTACCGACTCCCCGAGATCCGGCGCGGGGCCATTGGGGTCAACGTTTCGGTCATTAAGATCTTGCCCAGCACAGAAGCCACGCCCGGCACCGGTAATCACGACACAGCGTATACTGTCATCCTGCTCGGCTTGGGTCAGACACTTCGCCAAGGCTTGATGCAGAGCGACATTAAAACTGTTGAGTCGATCTGGGCGATTGAGTGTCAGGGTCATTACCCCACGCGTTACTTCACAGAGTAGCGTCTCCATATTTAGCACCCCCGATAATGCGCAGGACGCTTCTCAAGGAAGGCAGCGATGCCCTCTTCCCGATCAGCCGTTGCTGCTAATAAAGTGAATAGCTGACGTTCTTGAATCAGCCCCGCCTGCAGAGGCACTTCTTGTGCCTGTCTTAATGATTGCTTGGCCGCCTGTAATGCTAGGGGGGCATGGTGAGAAAGGGTTTTAGCCAGTGCGAGGGCATAATCAACACAGAGCTCAACCGGGTAAATATCGCTAATTAATCCCGCCTGTAACGCCGTCTGCGCGGTAATACTCTCGCCGCTCAGGATCATGCGGCTTGCCAGGGCTTTCCCTACACAACGAATGAGACGTTGTGTCCCCCCCGCACCAGGCATAATGCCGAGTTTAATTTCGGGTAAACCAAACTGGGCATTATCCCCCGCCACCGCCAGGTCGCAGAGCAGTACTAACTCACAGCCCGCTCCCAACGCATAGCCATTTACGGCGGCAACCAGCGGCTTAGGAAAGGCATTGAGTCGCGCCCATAATTGTGGGCGTAAATCGTTAAAGGTTGCAGGCAGATCTTTCTCTGCCATCTCACGCAGGTCGGCGCCTGCGGCAAAAAAACGTACGTCACCAGTGATAACACACGCCGCAATTGATGCGTCATTCGCCGCCGCCTCTAGCTCTTCAGCGAGCCGTTGTAAGGTGGCATTATCTAAAGCGTTTCGCGCCTTAGGTCGGTTAAGGGTAATGAGCAATACGCTGTCATGTTGAGTAAGAATAAGTGGATTCATACCATCCCCTTAGCATCGAAATCGATCACGACATCCGGCGTGGTGGGTAGCGCTTGGCAACTCAGAACGTAGCCTGCTGCCAGCTCATCGGGTTCCAAGCTGTAGTTCACCGCCATTTCAACTTGACCTCTGACCACTTTACATTTGCAGGTGGCACAGACACCGCCTTTACAGGCGTAGGGTAAGTCGGCCCCTTGACGCAATGCCGCATCGAGTAGACTTTCATCTTCTGCCGTGAGCGTTAGGGTGCGATCGCGGCCGTCCTGACGCAGGGTAAAGTGATGGTCAGCGCTTTCACTACGGCGCACACGCGGCGTAACAGGCCCTGAATTAAAGCGTTCAACATGAATGGCCTGTTTCGCCATCCCTAATGTTTGTAATACGGTTTCTGCTTCATCCATCATGCTATTAGGGCCGCAGATAAACGCTTCATCAAACTCGCGAAAATTCAGTAGCCGGCGGCCAAGTGCCTGAAGTTTTTCACCGTCGATATGCCCTTGTAATAAGTCACTATCGACGCTTTCTTGGCTAAACACGGATATCCACTGAAAACGCTCAGGATACGTATCTTTAAGGTCCGCTAAAGCTTGACGGAACATCATCGTTTGGCTACTACGATTGCCATAAAGTAACGTGAATTGACTAGCAGTTTCCTGTGATAAGGTCGCTGAGATAATCGCCAGCATCGGCGTGATACCGGAACCGGCAGCAATAGCCAAGTAATGTCCTTGCCTGTCGGCTTGGGGTTGGTAGCCGAAGTTACCCTGCGGTACCATCACTTCCATCTCTGAACCGACCTGAATACCTTCGCGCGCAAAGTTAGAAAACCGTCCACCCTCGATCGCTTTAACCGCTACGCTGACCTGTGTCGGCGAAGCGCCTCGACAAATAGAGTAGCAGCGTCGTAACTCTTCACCGGCTACACGCGCTTTTAGCGTGAGATGTTGTCCTGGGCGAAAATGATATGCTGCTTGTAGCAGTTCAGGGATAGCAAAGGTAATAGTGACGGCCTCCCGAGTTTCGGGTTCGACGCTAGCGACCTTTAATGAGTGAAATGTCGTCATGGCAGCCTCAGATACATTTGAAATAGTCGAAAGGTTCACGGCAGCTATCGCAACGATAGAGCGCTTTACAGGCAGTGGAGCCAAATTCGCTAATCAGCGAGGTCCGTTGACTGCCACAACGAGGACAGCTGACCTCTATTGGCGCGAAGGCATGGCAGCTATGGCCTACTGGCGGACTAATACCGTAGTGACGTAAGCGCTCACGAGCCTCCTCGCTCATCCAATCGGTCGTCCAAGCTGGGTCGAGCTGTAGCAGCACATGGATCGGTGCAAAGCCGTGATCAGATAAGGTGTTCTGTATTGCGCCGATCAGATGCTCAGTCGCCGGGCAACCGGAATAGGTGGGTGAAAAACCAATAACCCAGCCTTCTCCTTGCTGACGAACGCTTCTCACCATCCCTAAATCAGTAATACTGACGACCGGTATTTCGGGGTCGGGGATCTGGCTGAGTAAGTGCCAAATTTCTGGAATTTCTGCGGGAAGAATCTGCTGTAAACGTTGCATACTCTGCTCCTTTACCACTGCTGCCCCGGATAAGAACGCGGCAAAATTTGCATTTCGGCAAGCATCGGTCCGAGATATTCGGTGTGTAGCCCTTGCTTACCGCCTCGGCGGTAAGCCGCCTCTTGCGGTAACGTTAAGCCTGCCTGATTAACTCCGGCAGTCACTTCCTCCCGCCAAGGTGCCTCGAGCTGGCGGGGATCAACGCCAATCCCTGCCGCAGCCATCGCTTGATCATGCTCATCGGCTTCGAATAACTCCGCAGTGAAACGCCACAGTTCATCGAGCGACCCTTGTACCTTTTGTGCCGACAGTGCAGTGCCTTGTCCTAACCGCTCAAGCCAACCGCGGCTGAAGCGCAAATGGTATTTCACCTCTTTCAAAGCCTTGGCAGCGATGGCGGCAATCTGCGGATCCTGACTGGTGATCAAGCGGCTATACAGTGCGACGTGCCAAGCATCGATAAAATATTGTCGGACCAAGGTATCGCCGAAATGGCCGTTGGGTTGCTCAACCAATAGTAGGTTACTGAACTGACGCTCATCGCGTTGAAATGCGAGGCTATCCTCATCTTGATCGCCGAGCTGCTGAGCGGCATAAGTTAGAAAATTTCTAGCTTGTCCCAGAATATCTAGCCCGATATTAGCGAGAGCGAGATCGATCTCCAGTTCCGGTGCGTGGCCACACCATGCGCCTAGTCGTTGAGAAAGCACCAAACCGTTATCACCGAGTCGTAAAACATAGATCGTTAGACTGTCCATCAGGGCCTCACATATGTTCGATGCCGTCAGGCAGTTGATAAAAAGTGGGGTGACGATAAATTTTACTGTCCGCGGGTTCGAAAAATTCTCCGCGGTCTTCCGGCTGTGAGGCCACAATTTCGGCTGCTTTAACCACCCAAATCGAACACCCCTCACTGCGCCGAGTATAGGCATCGCGCGCGTTTTCCAGTGCCATCTGATCGTCGGCTGCATGTAAGCTTCCGACATGGCGATGAGAGAGTCCTTGTTGGCTGCGTACAAAGACTTCATATAACGGCCAGTAGTGTTGAGGCATAATAAGCTCCTTAAGCGACTTCGCGCTGCGCACGTTTCTCTGCATGAGCTAAGGCCGCTTCTCTGACCCAAGCCCCATCCTCCCAAGCTTTGCGCTTGGCGGCTAAACGTTCATGGTTACAAAGCCCGCGACCATTAATGACGTCATTGAACTCTTGCCAGTCAATTGCACCGAACTGGTAATGGCCTGTCTCAGTATTGAACTTCAGCTCTTTATCCGGTACCTGCATTCCCAGTAACTCAACTTGCGGCACGGTGTTATCGACAAAGCGCTGGCGTAATTCATCGTTACCGAAGCGTTTAATCTTCCATGACAAGCTTTGCGCGCTATTGGGTGATTCATCATCGTTCGGCCCAAACATCATCAAGGCTGGCCACCAGAAGCGATTAATCGCATCCTGTAGCATTGCCCGCTGTTGATCGCTGCCTTGCGAGAGCGCCATGCAGGCTTCAAAGCCTTGACGCTGGTGAAAACTTTCTTCTTTACAAATTTTCACCATCGCGCGGGCATAGGGGCCATACGAGGTTCGGCATAGCGCGACTTGGTTCACGATGGCGGCGCCATCGACCAACCAACCGATTACCCCAATATCTGCCCAGTTTAGGGTGGGATAGTTGAAGATTGAGGAGTACTTCATCTTCCCATCAAGCATCTTTTGGTAGAGATCTTCGCGTGCACAGCCTAAAGTTTCAGCCGCACTGTAGAGGTATAAGCCATGACCCGCCTCATCCTGAACCTTAGCGAGTAAGATAGCCTTACGTCGTAAAGAGGGTGCACGTGTTATCCAGTTGCTCTCGGGTAACATACCAACGATCTCTGAATGGGCATGTTGGCCAATCTGGCGGATAAGGGTTTTACGATAGGCCTCTGGCATCCAGTCTTGAGGCTCTATCGCTGTTTCCTCTGCGATAGCGGTAAGAAAGCGTTGTTCATGACTCATATCAGCACCAATCGATTCGTAAAAAATAGTTATAAATAAATAAGTGAATCATTAAACCAATACTATTAAGTTACATCCATGTTAATAAAAACCCCAATCTTTGTTTAGTTATTCTGTGATCACTCTCACGCCAATTATCGTTAATTCACTGAATATAAAAGAATTGTATTAAATATTGAATTGAGATGTTAATCAAAAGTTAATTAATAATCGATCTCCCCACTTTAAAATGATTCATAAAAATACTAGTTTATTACTATTCGCGTAACATTTTGGGGTGTGTGATGCAAAAATTATCTAGCTTTGTATGTAATCAGTGGCAGACCGGTCAAGGAGAAGGACGTGTTATTCGTCACGCGATTACCGACGAAGCGCTGTGGGAGGTAAGTAGTGAGGGTATCGATTTCGCCGCAGCCTGCCACTACGCCAAAACAGTGGGTTCGCCTGCCTTACAAGCCATGACCTTTATTGAGCGGGCGGCATTACTCAAGGCCGTGGCGAAGCATTTGCTCGCAGAGAAAGCAGCATTTTATGAAATATCGCGTCAAACAGGGGCAACAAACGCTGACAGTTGGGTCGATATTGAAGGCGGGATTGGCACGCTTTTTACTTATGCAAGCCTCGGTAACCGTGAGCTACCCGATGATACCCTCTGGCCCGAAGATCCTCTGATTCCACTCTCTAAAGAGGGAGGGTTCGCGGCTCGCCATGTTTTAACTTCTAAACAAGGGGTCGCCGTCCATATTAACGCCTTTAATTTTCCCTGTTGGGGGATGTTAGAAAAATTAGCACCCACCTGGTTGGCCGGCATGCCTGCCATGATCAAACCCGGCACAGCAACGGCTCAAGTGACGCAAGCGATGGTTAAGTCGATAGTAGAAAGCGGGATCGTCCCCGATGGGGCGATCAGTCTGATCTGTGGATCCGCCGGTGATCTCCTTGATCAGCTCGATAGCCAAGACGTCGTGACCTTTACCGGATCGGCCACCACAGGCCAACAACTCCGTGTACATCCGAACCTCGTTAAACAGTCGATACCTTTTACCATGGAAGCGGACTCACTAAATTGCTGTGTGCTCGAGGCGTCCGTTACCCCAGAAGATCCTGAATTCAGCTTATTTATTCGCGAAATTATCCGAGAGATGAGTGCTAAAGCGGGACAAAAATGTACCGCGATCCGCCGCATTATTGTCCCAGAAACACAATTGGATAACGTACGCCGCGCACTGCTAGAGAAACTTTCCACGCTACCCGTCGGCGATCCCAGCCAAGCGGGAATAAAGATGGGAACCTTAGTCAACCGAGCGCAGCAGCAAGACGTTCAACAACAAGTCGATGCCTTATGCCAGGCTGGATGCGAACGCCTACTCGGGGGGCATATCGACCCACAACTCCCTGGCGCAAGCTATCCATTAACCTTGCTTTACTGTTCGCAACCAGACTCCACCACCGCCGTCCATGCGATTGAAGCCTTCGGACCCGTTGCGACACTGATGGCCTATCGTGATAAAGCGCATGCTATCACGCTAGCCTGCGCTGGCGGTGGTAGCCTGGCGGCGACCTTCGTTACGAACGACGATCACGCTGCACGTGACTTTATCGCCGGTACCGCGCATGCGCACGGACGGATACAAATTTTAAATCGCGAATCGGCATCAGAGTCGACGGGTCATGGCTCGCCCCTGCCTCAATTAGTGCATGGTGGCCCTGGTCGCGCGGGTGGTGGCGAAGAGCTAGGGGGGCTACGCGCAGTGAAGCACTACCTGCAACGTACCGCGATTCAAGGTAGCCCTTCGATGCTCGCCACCGTAGGTAAGCAATGGGTACGCGGTGCAAAAGTCCAAGAGGACAGGGTACACCCTTTCCGTAAATATTTTGAGGAGTTACAGCCGGGTGATAGTCTGCTGACTCACCGTCGAACCCTCACTGAGGCTGATATCGTCAATTTTGCTTGCCTAAGTGGCGACCATTTTTATGCCCATATGGATAAAATTGGTGCCGAGTCCTCCTTCTTTGGCGAACGTGTTGTCCACGGTTATTTTATCGTTTCCGCCGCGGCAGGCCTTTTTGTGGACGCCGGGGTTGGGCCAGTTATTGCTAATTATGGGTTGGAAGGACTCCGTTTCCTGCAGCCGGTTAAACCTGGGGATACTATTCAGGCTCGGTTAACCTGCCAACAAAAAACGATCAAGCGCCAGCGTAGTGCCGAGGAGCGTGCAACGGGGGTTGTACAGTGGGCGGTCGATGTGACCAACCAACATCAGGAAGTGGTCGCGGTTTACTCTATTCTGACCTTGGTCGCACGCCGCGAGGCCGATTTCCCCACCGATATAAGAAGGGAGTAGTAGGGATGAGGGCAGAAGTTGGCCTAACCGACTCCTGCCCGATACTCGACATTTCTTGTCGCCAGAGCTAGGCCTTAGGTCGAATACTAAAGTGATTAACGCTGTAGTAAGTACTGTTGGCCGGAATATCATGGTTAACGAAAGCTCCCGCGCCGATCGTCACATTATTACCGATGACAATATGTTCTGAAATAATGCAGCTGTTCGCCCCAATATTAACGTTGTTACCAATCGTGATGGTATTACTGTTATCGGACTTCAATCCTATCGTCGTATTTTGTCGTACAGTGAAATTTTCGCCTATTGTACAGCGTCGCGAGATGACAATTCCTGCCTGATGGCCAATAGTTAGACCGGCGCCTATCCGAGTGCCTAACTCAATCTCGGTATTATATTTAAAGAATAAATTACGGTTGATTCGCTTAGCCAATTTTTGCCGATATCGACTTTTACTCAGATAGAGAAAGTTCGCCAACCGCCACCAGAAGACATACCGTTTTTTTGGCTTTTTGTACGCTGAATAAATAGCTTTTCCTCAAGAAAATCGGGTCTTGTTATGGCCTATCACCTCTCGATGTAAACACTTTTTTAACTCATCGACTGACATGTTTGGTTACATCAATTAGGTCAACGTTAACGAATTCATTACTATATAGCGATCATTGTGTTAATAACAGTTTTAGGTTTTCTTTAATACAACAGGCAGGGTTTGGTTACGCTATGAGTAGCTTAGGGGATTGATATTTTATAATTTTAGTATTAGTAATTTTTGTCCAGCGACCTCTCCAATCGTTAATTCTATTAATATATTTATTAAGTTGATCGTCGGTAATTCATTTGAATAAGACTTACTCTATTTATTTAAATACCTCTTCTTTCTCAACTCTGAAAAAGACGTTACCAAGGGGAAAACTATTGATCTTAATTTCTAATTAATAGGTTACTTATCAATTTATAAAGATAGTGAAGATGGTTAATTAATTATATTTCTTTAACCATTACCATGCTATTTACCCTCCAATTTTAATAGACATGAAATAGGTAATGTTAACTAGCGAACAACGTTGTAACCAGCGAGTAGCGACTCGGTACGAGCACAGCATTTTCGACGATGCGATCTTTTTATCGTCGTAGCGTTTTGTAGGAAGAGAGTAAGCATGCGAGCTATTATTACCGATCATCCCCTGGGAACAGGGGATGATGTATCCTTTACTCGACAATACGAATAGATTTTCGATGCGTGAAGGCTTGGAAGCTAAAGAAACCGTGATATTCCCCCATACCTGAACCACCTACCCCTCCAAACGGCAGATAAGGAGAGAAGAAGTGGGTCAATGTTCCGTTAACTTGCGCATCCCCACTCGGTACCGCGCTAATCACTTCTTTACCTGTCGCCGTATCCTTGGTGAAAACATAGAATGCGAGCGGATTTGGATGGCGGCGGTTGATCTCCTGTACCACTTGATCAACCTCCTCATAGTTAACGATAGGCAATACCGGACCGAAGAGCTCTTCCTGCATTAACGAATCATCCCACTGTACATCGGACACGACAGTCGCCTGTAGATAGCGATTAACGGGGTCAGCTTGTCCGCCGATTTCAACGTGACCACGGGTCTGCTTAAGTAACTCAAGTAGATGCTCAACTTGTCGTTGACTCACCACTTTACCGGTGGAGTGGATATCGGGGATCTGTTCGCGAATAGCTTGCGTAAGCCGATCTACTAACGCAGTCTTTAGACTAGAGGGGATGAGTACGTAATCGGGAGCAACACAGGTCTGACCGCTATTAGTATATTTACCAAACATAAGTTGTTGTGTAACTTGGTCGAGGTCAGCATCAGGCAAAACCAAGAAAGGCGTTTTGCCTCCTAACTCTAATACTACCGGCGTTAAATGCTTCGCCGCAGCCTCCATTACCACTCGACCCACATTGGGGCTT
>Ga0153974_1000004_pt1 | contig 62819 bp, 51 predicted proteins | sample TSGA058MetaG_FD_104741 | JGI IMG/M metagenome (GOLD analysis project Ga0153974, IMG submission 104741) | Attine ant fungus gardens microbial communities from Georgia, USA - TSGA058 MetaG | ecosystem: Host-associated > Fungi > Mycelium > Unclassified | place: USA: Georgia, Yuchi Wildlife... | reverse complement strand
TTACCATTACTTTAATTAGTTAATTTAGTTTTGTAGTTTTTTTACTTTATTTAACTTATTGAAATACTTTTATACCATTTTTATTTTTTTGCCCCCTTTTTTAAAAAGAAAAGAATAAGTTAATAGAAAAATTATAAGATATAAGTATCGAGGTTCATATACTACAATCACTTTATTAATAATAGTTTAACATATTTAGTAATTCTATAACAAATATAAATCATAGAGTTAACGTAAAGTGTGAAGTAATTTAATACTAAATTGTGTTTTAACAAAGGTGGAATAAAATAGCTAAAATAAAGAGTTAAGTTTACAGATGGTTCTGTAGTAGACCTGCAAAGTCTAATAAATAAGGTTCAATTCCTTCTTAACTCTAATAAGTTATTAATATTATAAGAATATAAGAGATATTATCAATATTGATTTAACGAACATGTTGTAATGGTAAACAAGTTCCTCTTAAGAAGGAATGGGTTCAATCCCGTAAGAGTTCAAGTCTCTTTGTTCGTAATGTTTCAAAGATAGTGTCTTATACCTAAAAATGCCCCCCAATATCTTAAATATAACTAAAATATCTTTAAATCTAATATAAAGCATATATATTTATACTAAAAGAAGTTAATTTGAAAAGTTTATTATAAATAAAATAAATAAAAATAATATAAAAATTTAATATCCTTAGCTGAAAAAGTCTTCAGTTTCATCAATCCAAAAAAGCTTACTTAATAATTTTGATAAAGTAGTTCAAACAAAAGAACCATAAGCTAAATTTTGATTCGTTGAGCAAAGAAAGTCAATTAATATATTTTAATAAGTTTAAAAACTTTAAGATGAACTTAATAGAGTTAACTTATTGTTTATTATTATTTTTTAAAAACAACAAAATTAGAATAGTTTTTCTTGATGGTTATCCTTGGAGCAGGAGTTTAAATGGGATGATACTTAAATAAATTTAGCTAACTCTTTATACCTAAATCTTAATTAAATATAATGCTAAAAAGATAACACTTAAATAGACTACTGTTGCTAGTTTATATTAAAATAAAGGGTGCATTGTTTAAAGAGTGGCACAGTAAAAAGGTTACAAACCGGTAAAAATTTACTGTACATAAAATATATTATATAGTTATATTGTATTTTGTCATTCTTTTGTTTATTAAATTTGGGAATAATTCTAACTATCTTAAAATTTAAAAATAAAACTGTGATCAAAATTATAAAAAATAAAGCTTTCATATTAATGCATTGCTCGATCACTTAACTTAGTAACTGTTGCTAAGACAAATAAAGGTTTAAAGCAATAGATAAGGCAAATAACATAAATCATTTTGTTAATTTTGTTTTATTTACTACTTAAAATCTATTACAAATTAAAAATTTTTATTACAAAAGTAAAAATAAAATTATAAAAATAAGATATTATATCTTAGGTTTAAGCTTAGGTAGCTCAATAAAAATAATCTAAATATTTATAATTTCCTCAAATTTAATTTTTATACTAACTAAGTAGTATTAGTTTTTGTTGACAAAGGTCAATCATTTTTTAAAAAAATAAGGCAACTTTTTGACATAATGCAACATTTTTATTATATTAGTCAAATATAGCTTTAATTAATATCTCAACAACAGCTAAGGCATTCTAAGCTAAATCTTAAAACTTTCATACAAAATATAGTTTTATATATCTAGTTTATAGGCTATTATCGTCACGGAAAGCTTTTGTTTCTATTGCCATAATTTGCTTGTTAAAAAATGTAAGCTTATCTGTTTAATAAGGTAACTAAGGCCATGAATTTATATGACTAAAAAACTGGTACAATAAAAAGCCTCTTTATTAAAAGTTTTAATCGTTAAATTTTTAAATTATAAATGCTTGTACTTGTTTTATTATTTTAAGTTTAGCTAAAAGGTACAAAGAAACCAGCAGCTTTAAATAAAGATAAATCTTTTTTTGAATTCACATGCAGCATTGATTGCAAGTAAATATTTATTCATATCCTAAGCCCTGAGCGTAGTGGCTAATCATATAAAAACAGTAAATTCAACCTAAAGGCTAAATAATAAAAAATAAAAATAATGAGAATTTTAAAACAAAATGTACTACTTAGATTTATAAATTCATATATTGTAGATGTGCGCTGTACCGTGCTCTTTTTAATTTGCTACAATAGTAGCTACAATTGTCATTATATTGTAACTTCAATAAAGTTAGGTAATTCTGAAAGAGAATTGCTGAACATAGCATCTTTATTTAAAATTCGTATCTGTACTAAGCTGTTAGTGTACAATATCGAACGAGAAGTTTTCATCATGGTTAAAGCTAGACTGCCTGAAGATAAATTCCAAATGTTCTTAAATGTAGGAAGTTCCCTTTACAGTTATGGGGGAAGCTGAACACTTTTCAATACGAATCTACTACTGAAAAGAATGACTGTTTCAGCATATAGTGTCATAAGCATTAGTAATGGAATGAGTTATCAACCTAAAATGAAATACAAGTTACAAAGGGTAACTGCAGGAATGCCTAAGGGAAACAATTTCTATGGTATCGGAGCAACAATAGTATCCGCTAGGTTTACAAATCTCTTTACAGAGTTTAATGTTAACTGAGGGAAAAGTGTTGCAGTAAATAATTTATTAAACGTCCGAAGGTACTGTACGGATGTACAACATAAAGTACTAACGAGACTTGACAATCTTACAAAATATTGTTCAGAAAATCCTGAACGTTTGGTTGATCGTAAAATTTATTCTATTTTATGTGATCCACACTTTCTACAATTTGCCTATAATAATACTAAGATTAAGGGTGGTAACTTGAGTTATGGGGTAAGCACAGATACTTTAGATGGAATTGATTGATCCTTCTTTCTAAATCTATCAGATAAATTAACAGAAGAGAAATTCCAATTTAAAGCTGGAAGAGGAATACAAATTGATAAAGCTAGACCTCTAACGATCGCTTCAGCTAGAGATAAGATAGTCCAAGCTGGCTTAAAGATAATCTTAAATAGTATATTTGAACCTACTTTTCTTGAATATTCCCATGGCTTTCGACCTAACAAGAGTTGTCATACTGCTTTTCAATACATTCAACAGCAATTTAAAGCCGTAAGCTGAATTATTGAGGGTGACATTAGTAACTGTTTTGACAGTATAGATCATACTATATTAATGAAGATTATAGAGAATAAAATCTTAGACCGTCAATTCACTAAACTGATTTGAAAAAGTATAAGAGCTGGTTACTTTGAATTTCATTACAGAAACAGCGAGCTCGCATGAACTCCTCAAGGATCCATAGTGAGTCCTATTCTTTCTAACATTTTTATGCACCAATTGGATGTCTTTATTCAATCTCTTATTAAAGATTTTTATCAAGGTAGAAAACCTAGCCGCAAGGTCAGCCAAAAATATAGTCCAAATGTGTACAAAATGAATAAATCAAATAAGAACGAGGAATGAAGGTTAAACAATAAATATGAACTATTGCGTAGAACCGTCAGCTCCGTCGATTTCTATGAGCCAGATTATAGAATACTAAGATACGTTAGGTATGCCGATTACTGAATTATAGGAATAAAGGGTTCTTTACAGGACACCAAATTAATCCTAGACAAAGTAACAGCATATTGTAAAAGTATTGGAGTAACTATAAGCCCTACTAAAACTAAGATTATTAATCTTAAAAATGACAAATTTAAATTTCTAGGAGTATACTTCAGCAGGTCAATTAACAGCGGATTAAGACAAACAACAGGAAAAACGAGCAGCTTATGTTTACGATTAAGAAGTCAAGTATCAATTTCAGATATCAAAAGAAAACTAAGGGAGGGATCTTTCCTTAAAGGTGATATTTCTAATCCTAAATTTCTATGATATCATCTTGACCATCGACAAATCCTTACGCTATATAACTCAGTATTGAGGGAAATTATTAACTATTTTGGATTTGTTCATAATTATGGAAAATTTTCTGGTTATGTATATTTTACTTTAAAATTTTCTTGTGCTAAGCTTTTAGCAGCTAAATTCAAAATTAGAAGCCTGAAAAAGGTTTTTACCAAATTCGGTTCTGATCTAACATTTGTTCACCCAGTTACAAATAAGAAATATAGCTTCTTTAAACCAACAAAAAAGGTTAATACTAATAGATTCCAATTAAACGTTCAACCTGAAATAAAATACTCTATATGCCAAAAGCATATTTCTATCAAAACTAAACCAAAATAGTTTTAAGAGTCTGTGGTACAACTTATAGAGTTACACCATATTCGTAAAGATCTTAATCAAAAAATGTCCCCTCGTGGAATAAAACAGTTAAAGGCAAAGGCTAACAGAAAGCTATGTAGAGAATGTCATATGAAAAAACAACCTTTTATTCCGTGGGTCTCAACAATTAGCCTGTAAGAATGATTATTTATGGAGAGCCGTATGATGGGAAACTATCACGTACGGTTCGGGAAAAGGGATTAATAACCTTAACAAAAAAGGTATGATTCACCTAGTTCACTCACCACAACCAGCTAATTTAACTTACTTATGGAACTTCGGTGTGCGCCGAACGAGGGCGTTAGTTAATGGAGACTGTCCGATCTCTATTGCATATCTGACCTATTGCTAAACAATTGATGCAAGCTGCGGGTATTCACGTCTATGTAGTCTAATAAATTACTTAGTATGGGTAGCTGAATACAAACATAGTTTTTTTAACGATTGGGTCTGCCCCTAAGAATAAGCACTATGAGCAGGAGTAGTCATGCCGAGGATAACAAACCTGATACCTTAAATGCTATAAATCCAGAGAATATATCCCAAGCATAATCTGTCGATATATTTTCAGTGTTGCTTTTTCTAATAACCGAAGTGGAAAAAGTTGTCAGAAAACTGAACATGACTCCAGTATAGGAGATTAAAAATTAGGGCAGGCGGCTAAAACTACAAGGACAATAAACGGAACTAACAGTCAACTTCGGGATTCAACCGCCTCTATGTCACTCTTAAGTATAATGCGGAAACGGAGTTTCCATAGTAGTAGCGTCTCATTAATAATTCTGGAGAGCTACGAAGGGAAACAAGGATAACACGTCAAATATGAAAACCTTATATAAATAAAAGTAAATTAAGCCACAGTTTAATAAGGCCACTAAACAACACCTAGTAATGTGACTACTATGGTGAAGCAAAACTGACTTACATTGATGATAAAAAATTCTTCTTGACATCTTAAGTTAACCATTTTACCTTGATGGTTGCTATGAGGAAAATAAAAAGGGTAATATGACTCCGGGATCAGATAACTATAATATTGATGGTCTAGACTGGAACTGGTTCGTTAAAACGAGCCTGCATAATCTCTACGTAAAGGTTCATTCAAATTTACTCAAACAAGAAGAAAATCCAAAGGCCAATGGTAAAAGCATAACTTTAGGTAACGGGTCTCCTCGAGATAAGATAGTTAAAAAGCAATACATGCAATTATTGAAGCAATCTATGAGCCACTATTCCTTTATTATTTTCATGGTTTCATGCCATTTAGATCCATTCATTCGGCCCTACGAAAAATATATCTTACTTTGCATGGAAATAAATATTCCTGGTTAATTAAAGGAGATATAACAACATGTTAGGATAGTATCCCGCACCATATTATTATGAAGCTTACATCTAAAAATGGTGATTCCAGAGTTTTATAATTAATCTCCAAATTTCTTAAGACGGGATATATTGAGCCTTCCGGTAAGCTTGTAAAACCTTCTAATGAAATGCCTCAAGGCGGTATCTTGAGCCCGCTACTATGTAATATAGTACTCCACCAATACGATCTCTTTATGGATAAAACTAATAAAAATTTACGAAAAGGTGAGCAACGAAAAGACTCAGCCTTTGCATACAAAAGTTAACTATCTTATGAAGAAGAAAACTGAACCTAAAGTCATATATCTTCTTACAGTTTTTAGAAGGGTCAATAACATAATGGATTCCAATTTTAAAAGACTAGAATACGTAAGATATGATAACGAATTTGTAATCCTAGTGACGGGTTCGATTCATGAGGCCACTCCTATTAAGAATAACGCTAAGGAATTACTACAAAGGGGGGGTGTGGTTTGGAACTTAAGTCTGAAAAAAGCGTCATTACTAAAGTTGCAGATAACAATTGGTGCCGATATTCTTAAAAATAATTCTTAGTTACTAGCATATTCGATAGGGCGGAAGAAAATATTATACTTCCTGTTAAAGCACCTAATGATAAACTTCTGAATAAATTTATAAAAGCCTGATTTTTTACGTATAAATTATAAAGGTATCATATTACATAAAATATATGGTGCTGTAATGAACCATGATCATGCGAATATTTTCGCAATTTACAAATCTAATTTAAAAGGCCTACTTAATTACTATAGCTTTGCGGCGAACATAAGTAAAGTATGGATAATATTCTTGCTACTTAGGGCATCTTGTGCAATAACTCTTGCCCTAAAGTATACATTAGGAACCATGAGGAAAGCCTTTTACAAATTCGTAACTAGCTTAAAATATCCTTACACAGATAAAGTCAACTTTATACCAGACTCGTTGAAGGTTTGCATGACTACAAGAAATCTTTACAGAGTCCCTTGCCGTATTCAATTATGAATATAAGTTGGGCTGGTAAGTTAACTTAAACATCGATGGTAAAATTTATCATATGTGAAACATCCTCCAACAAATAAATTCCAATAAAAGCAACCTCTCCGATCTGTTAAAGATGTCCGAATTAAATAACTAAGTAAGGAAATCCTAACTGCGGGTAGAATTGTAGGAGCTATCCGAATAAAATATATTCCTTTATGTAGTTAGCCTCATCAGTTATTCCTAAAGGGGAAGTTAATTAAGTATATATTATTAGTATTGCTAATGACTATAAATAGAATAATTTTAAAACACACTGTAAGAATGTGCTATCCTGGCGAGCCGTATGATGGGAAACTATCACGTACGGTTCTGAGGGCAGTTCTTTTTTTGGCTGACCCCTACTCATTATTAGCAACTTGTTTAATTATACAAATTTTAACTGGAGCTTTTTTAGCTATGCATGTGCGCCTTTTAATCTTAGAAACAAAGTCGCCCGTAATTCTAATTACCATGATTGAATTTATGTCATGTAAACCTACCGACTTACCTATAATCGAAATGAGGAGGGGAGTGGAGCATGTCGGTAAAGTCCTACAAGTGACTAGCTATAGGTCTAACAAGGGCGAGGTACTTTTCATCTATGTCTTAATAATACATCCGTCACAGTACGCTAAACTGATTTCGAAAGTAGCTGAAACGATAATTTTAAGAAAAATTGTGGAGAATGCATACGCAATTTTAAATTCTCTTCAAATGACATATAGAACATCTATAAGGATGGAGACTAAGGATGAAATAAGAGACGACTCTAAGAGAACTGGGGATCTCCTAAGTCAAGTAATTGATATCTTGGGACTAGAGACCAAGGGTCCCGAACAAAGTACAACTAGAAGGGATGGAGACGGAGTAAACGTAGTACCTTATGGTACAAAACATAGAGGCCTAAGGGAAGGTTTGCAGGATTCAATCATCCAAAATAAAAGGACAAGTATTCTATTACACCCTTTTTCTATAGTGAAAACAAACGTGAAGGGTTATTACTCTAAACCTACTTTGACTAGAAATATTTCAAGCAAATCGCTAAATAATATAGAACTGTATAAAAATGCATATAAAATTATAAAATCTAAACCAGGTAATATGACTAAAGGTATTGATAAACATAGTGTCGACGCTATCTCAATTCAAAAACTAACTAAATTGAGAGATTCCGTGGTAAATTGAAAATATCAGTGTAGTCCTACAAAGAAAATTTCAATATATATTCCAAAAGCTAATGGTAATTTAATAGCCCTAAATTTAGGTATAGCCTCCATTGAGGATAGAATTATTATGGTTGTTTTAAAATTTATTCTAAAAGCTAAATGCGACCAAATTTTTCAAGGTACTAGGTATGGCCTCAAACCTACAAAATCTGTGCATCACGCACTACTAGAAGTTAAAAGCATGAGGGGTATCACATGGATGATAGTAGGAGATTTAAAGGGATATTTCAACACAATAGATTATCATTTGATGGACAAAATTCTGAGTGAACGACTTAATCCTGACAGAACGATAATGGGACTTATCTGAAAATTAATTAAAGCTGGTTATATGGTAGAGGGTAATTTGAAACATTCCATACTAGGAATTCCAGTGAACGGTATTCTTTCCCCTATTCTATCTAATCTGTATTTAACTCCATTCGATGAATTTATAGAAGAATTAAAGCATAAATATAAAAAGTTTTATCTCTCAACAAGCCCTCAAAATTCAGAGTATAATTCAATAGAATGAACAGTAGAAAACCACAGTAAAAAAAATAAGATAGCCTCAAATATCAGCGCAGAGGAAATAAGACTTATTAAAAAGAATCCTTGCTGAATCAAAAATAATCAAATAATAAGAACAATTCCAACGGTTAACAGTAGCATTAGTCAAATACATTATGTTAGATATGCAGATGAGTGGGTTATAGGAGTCAAAGGACCTTACGAATTAGCGGTTAAGATCACAGAGGAAGTCAATATATTTCTTAAAGATAAACTTAAATTAGAACTTTCCATAGACAAAACAAAAATAACTCATCTAGGTACTGAATATGCAAAATTTTTAGGTTATTACATTAAATGTAATACAGCCTGCCAAACTATATCTAGTAGAAAAATAAACACAGCGGGAAAAGTTTTAAAGAGTCAGTCTAAAAAATCTACAGGTCAGCCTAAATTGATAGTTCCAAAAAATGTTTTAAAAGCTAAACTAATTCAAAATGGATTTGCAAATGAACAAGGTTTTCCAAAATACCTTGGAAAATTTATATTTCTTTCGGATTACGAAATTGTACAAAGGTACAATAGTATTTTAAAAGGATATATGAACTACTATAATATAGCAGATGACCGAACATCTTTAAATGAATTAATTTATATTCTAGAATACTCCTTAGCTCACACTCTTGGCGCAAAACATAGGTTATCCCTAAATAAGGTGTTCAAAAAATATGGAAAACCTATAAAGGTAATCGTTAAATCAGAAGATACACAACAAATAGTAGTATTTGATCGTCCTATCTCTCTTAGAGCGGAATATCTTAATAGCAAGTACATGACAATAAGTAGATGGAAAGATTCAAATGACGAACCCACATTACCTTTTGATCCTTTAGCCGCTTTATTTTAATTTCTAACCCTAGCTATAATTTAAACAAAACCTGTCTAATAGGTGGTGGCTCTAAGATATAAAAATGCACCATCTAAGGCATATAAAAATAACCTTTAGCTCAGGATAAATCCACATTAATCAGAATAATGAGTAGATTAAGAAGTAAGAAGAAAAACATTTTCTATGTGCATCCTTGTCCAAAAATATGCCAAGATAACAGTGGTAAATATAATAGACTTAGCTTGAATAAAAAATTAGAAAAAGTTTATAAAATTTGTTTAGAATCCGGAAAGCCGTATGCGGGGAAACTTGCACGTACGGTTTGGTGGAAGAGTAAACGTTGCCAGTTAAACTCTTTATTATTGACTAATGAGAGATTTAATAATGGTTTGGCTATTCGATCCAACTATACAGCTCATGTAGATTTTGCTTTCAACAGTTTAGAACATGAAATATCTCTATTGTGTTCTTAAAACTTTGCTATATGCTGGAATACCCTTAGAGCTTAAGGTACTTAGATGACAGTTAATTTATATATAACTAAGTAACAATCCTAAAGATTGGGCAATCAGCAGGAAACACAAATAATCATCCCCAGAGACTATACGCGAAGATCTTTATTATTAGTCAAATAATTAAAATAATTGAGATAAGATTTAGTCCGATCAACCTTTAAATTGGTTGGTAACATGTTGAGTAATTTGAATCTAATAACACTTGTTTATGGATTATTTAAAAAAGAACGAACCAGCACCAATGCAAAAATAAAATGCACCTTTCAATAAGATGAACAGGATTTATTAACAGTGAAGGACATTTTCAAATTTATTTAATATTATTTAATAGCAATGTTCAGAATACGACTTCATATTGATAATATAGGCTATGACTTAAAATGGCATACTTAATTTTTTTATTTGTATGTAGAGTAGTCGTCGATGGAAATAGGTTTTTTATTTATTATTAGTTAGTAAAAAGTCTTTTTGTTTTAACAATCCTTTACTAGATAAATATCATCTATATACTACAAATGGTTAGATTAACTTGAGTTTAAAACTGTAGTATTATTCTTAACTGAATCTAGAACTACACGTTTATCTCAATTAGATTGGGTGAAAAGTATTATATCTCAAATGAATAAGGGTCGAACTTTTTATGATTTAATTTCAAAAGTGAATATAAACCCTTTTTGGTTTGGTGATTAGTTTTTATAGAAGCGGAAGGAACATTTGGTTTTTAAAATTTTAAGTCCCTATTTTAAATAGGGGTGCAATGCTTCCTTTATAAATGTAAGGCTATATCTAGCTATTTACAATCACTACCTAAAGGTTTAACATTTAGTACAATAACAAAAGTTCCGAATGTACACACTGCTATTTTATTTTAAATAAACGTACTTCTGTATCCGTTATATCTATTGTTAATATCGACGCACTATATGATGACTTATCGTTCTTTTTACTAAATATACCATTTCAAACTCGAAAAGCCGAAGATTTTGTATGTCTATTACACTTCATAATTTGGCTAGTTCTATCTACCTGAAGGTCGAGTATTCAATTACAAAATATCTCAGTTTTTCACCAAAGGGCGGTACATTACTAATCTTAATTTGAAAGAAAGTCCCAGCTATCCAAAATTAGCAAAGTTTTAGAAATACCTTTGTTACTAAAAGCTAATATATTAAACCAAGATATAGGAAAAGCTTTTTCAAAAAAATAAAAAACTATATGGTTATAAGATAAAGGAGTTTTATTGAGTTAAGCTTCTGTTGCTTTAGCTAATTAAACCATCGGTTAATCTAAAACTAGTGTAGCTGTTAGGCGAAGTATAGATACATGCAAATTCATTGGAGTACGTTATACTGCCTTTTTACTCTAAACCACTTTAAATGTTGCTTATTCTTTTCTTAGCAAAATTAAATAAGTACAAATTAAGTGGACATGTTTTTAACATAAATGATCATGAGAGACGTAAACAATTTTCGACGTGATAGCAAACGTATCTTAAATATAGTTATTATATTTAACGCCCTACTCGGTAAAATAAGGGCTAGATTATCCAGACAAGTTGGGCCCAACGAGCCCCAGGTTGAAGTTCTGGTGAATAGGTGAAAGTTGCTGATATTTCTTCACACCGAAGTAACAAGTAGTCGTTCGATGGGCGATCTAGAAGGATGAGCGAGAGCTAAGAACCATTTGAAAACGGGTCCATCGTCAGTTTTGCCATCGGAAATATATGGCATAGGAATACTAGATATAAAATGTTAGGTTGTTTGCATTTTATTACCGAGATCTTTTCCAATACCTGAACAGGTTTAATCCTAACTAGTGAATGCCGTACGTTTGTAAAGCACGGGAACCCCGAAAAGCTTTTAACAGAAGTCCTGTACGACTTAACTACTGCCCATGAAGAAGTCAAATTTTCATTCAAAATCATAGTATTTAGAGAAGTTCGAATAATCCTGAAAGGGGTAAGTAATTTAATTACTAAATCAAAGCAAACCAACCAGGGATGAATCGAATTTATAAAGGCAGTATTTAGTTCGATCGGTCGTGTCAAGTACCTCTACATTAGGGAAAGCTTTCACGGCTACTTAAGTAGAGACAAGGGCGGGGGCAAGATAGCTGAAAAAGCAAAGGCTCAAGGTAATTCTTGAGATACTCGTAAAAGAGATATTCAGGGGAAAATTAATCCAGGTCGACTGAGTATGCCCAATTCAGTATTGTCATGAGGTAGCATTGGTTCAAATTGCAGGAATACGAGAAAGTTTATGACTTCTACCCAAGATAGCCTCAAAAGGGAAGTAGGTAGAACGAAAACCAAAATCCAATGACCAGACCCTAAGGAATGGATAATCATATTGGAGGACGTACACCAAAAACAAGTTGAATTAGTGAATATAGCGGAAAAATGTGGATTCCACAGTAAAGAAGTACAAAGAATGCAAATCCTCCTTAGTCGATCTTTAAATTTTGCACTTTTAGCGGTAAGAAAAACAACCTTGAATTCTGAAAGTCGGACACCTGGAGTTGATGTTGATAATAAAATTATCAGAGCCAGCTCTTCGGAGCAAGAAAAATTAACAATGGTAAAAGAAATCCAAAAGCTAGCAGTAAGTGCCACCTATAAAAATGAACCGGTAAAAAACGTACAAATAACCCTAGCTAATGGTAAAACTAGAACAGTGGGTATTCCTACTATTAAAGATCGGTGCCTACAAAGTTTAATAAACTTAATCCTTGAACCTTTGGTTGAATGCAGAAGCGATAATCATAATTATGGGTATAGGAAACACAGATCCGCAAAACATGCCTTGGGTTATCTTCTAAAGTATTCAAGGTTTAACGTCGAAGACAAATATGTGCTATACGCGGATATTAAAGGATTCTTTGACAATATTTCCCACGATTGGTTATTAACTAATCTACCTTTGCCAGGTATTCATAAAAAGGTCCTAGAAAAATGGATGAAAGCAAATATGTTTAGCAGAGAAGGTGTGCACGATCGGGAGCTGGATACCCCACAGGAAGGTATAATTTCACCTACTATAATCAATTTTACGCTAAATGGGCTTGAAAAGGTGATTGAAAACTCAACCTCCACGGTAACCAAAAGTAAACTAAAAGCCAAAGGACTACGGTCAATGGTAAAAATTAATCTAGGTGTAGTAACAGTGAGATATGCCGACGACTTTGTTGTCACCGCTAGAAGTAAATATTTAATAAAAACCTTTATTATGCCTGAAATCGAAAAATTTTTAAAAAACAGAGGACTTGAGCTTTCCAAAGAAAAAACCAAGATCATAACACTAAAAGAGGGACTAGATTTTCTCGGATACACATTCAAATATCAGGAACAATGGAAAGTAAGAGAACATTTTTTTAAAGAGCGAATAGGGAGAGATGGAATAGCACTTTACCCTCAAAAAAAGAAAGTATATAACATTATAACTAAACTTAGAAAAATATTTAGGAAAAGTTCTAATGATACTGCCTATACTCTTATTTTTAAATTAAATCCTATTCTACGTGGATGATATGATTACTATAACTTGTCGCAATCCTCTAAATTTAGAGGGTATGTAAGGCAAGCAGTGTTTCACTTTTGTGTAAAGTGAGCGATGAAGAAACATCCAAAATGAGGGTGAAGAAGGATAATCAACAGCTATTTCCTAGCTCTTCAACATAAGAAAGGATTAAAAAAAAGATTAAGAGCAAAATGGATATTTCGAGGTATAAGCAAGGTGGATTCCAGAATAAAAAATAAATCAGGAAAGGAAAAATTTAATTATTTAGTTAGTACTACCGACGTACCAATAATAAATGCAGCTTCGATATCAATACCAAAGGATTTAAGAGGAGTCCATGCTTACCACCTGAAAAGCAATAAACTTAAGGATTTCAACGAAAAAATAAGCGAAAGAACAAGTGGACGGAACTTAAAGTAAAAGATCTTAAAATACCAGGGAGGTATATGAACATACTGTTACTGTGGAGGATAAATCCAACTAAGCGCACAGACAATGGAGTTAAGACCAGATTTGCACCATATTATTACGATCTCTTTAGAAGGTATTACAGTAGTATTTGGTCAACAACCTGGAACTGATTCACAATGAATGTCAAAAAATGAAACATAAAGCCGCCGGGTAAATATCACAGATAGTCTACACCAAGGCAGGCTAATCGTCAGAGAAAACTCGCATCATGATTGAGCCGTGTGCAGTGAGAGTTGCACGCACGGATCTTTGAGGGGATCTTGCCGCGAGGCGGGTTCCATCTCTAGTGGATGGTTAATTAGATATACTCACGGTGCGCCCTGTGAGCACTTTACTTGGCAGGACAATATTCCTTACACATTGTTACCAATGATATATTTCGTATTGTTTGTGTACCCAGTTCCATCGCAGTCTGGATTGGCTAATAACCAACCGGGTTGTATAGCAGATGTGAATAAATATCTATGAGATGTACTGCCACATCGAGATATAGATAAATTGGGAGTTGTATATGATGAGGTTGACAAACTTGATACTCGTGACCCAGTTATAGTATGCACCATTAGTCCTAAGCAGAATATGTCGGCTAATGTCCACCAGAGACACAAGCATATGCGTGGGGATGTTTTTGAGGTAACTGTAGGTGGTTGGGGTTAAATTAATAATTTAAAAGCGAGCAAGCATCTAAGTACAATATTGAAAACAAGTAAATGTGAACCAGGGGATCTAACCGCCTCTATTGCTAATAGTAATATGCGGGGACGGAGTCTTCGTAGTATGTGTACAACAACTCGTTTGTTGGCAAAGAAGGGAGATAGGGTGACTAGGACACGGAACAATGATCAAGTCTTTGATGTCAATACTTGATTACAAAACCAGTTGTCCGGATGCTTAGATTCGGAAGGTAAATATAATGGAATAATTAAGATTATTTCGAATGCTTATATGTTTACAAGCTTATCAATAACAAGTTGGGTAATATGACTAAAGGTAACGTTAAGGAGACCTTAGATGATATTAGCAAAGCCTGATTCAGTACTACTGGTGAGGCCTTAAAATCGGATAAGTGATAATTCAGGCCTATTATTTTGGTCTATATACCTAAATCTGAGGGTAATATGCGTTCTCTTAAAATCGACTATGCATCCCCTAGATATAAAAATCGTGCAAAAGGCAATTCATATTGTCTTAGAGAGCATAATTGAGCCTACATTTAGCTCAACGTTTCAAGGGTTAAGACCGTACAGATCTACCAATTCTGCATTGAAGACTATCTATCTACAAGAAGGTAATTTTAATATTGCGATTAATGGAAATATTAGCCAGTGTTTTAAGAGTATTCCTCAGAATGTTATTATGAGTATCCTTAAGAAGACGATCAAGTGCCATCATATCTTAGAATTAATACATAAATCACTTAAGGTAGCTAGCATATTTAATGAACGTAAGCTTAAATATACCGGACTCGGTAACCGCAAGGTAGTATCTTAAACCCTTTACTGGTTAATATAGTACTGGATAAATTGGACAAGTTTATGGAAGATTATATTTCTAACTTCAATAATGGTTCTACTCGTAAGCAGAATCATGCTTATAAGAGCCTTGCGCAGCGTAGATATAAATATAAGGACCCTGCTGTTAGACTATCACTACTTAAGCAAATAAGAAGCACGGCTTATACTAATTACTCTTACCCAAAAATTAAGAATAATGATATATACTAGGTATGCAGATGATTTTGTTATATTAATAATTGGTATATTTAATGAAGCCTATAAAATTAGGCATAATATTAGTAAGTTTCTTTGTTAATATGGTTTTGAGTTAAACCTGGACAAAACTACTGTGGTCAAAACTGTTGATGGTTCCCAGTTCCTGGTTGCTAGTTGCTTTATAGCCGGTCAGCCAGTATATAATAATAAATAAACAGGAACATATAGGCTCCATATAATAGGATCCTTTAATGCTGACTTGAAGGCTCAAGAAGAACAAATACCTTTTGTTAATTATATGGGTACCCTTCAAAAAGGGATTTTATCAACCTGAGTCACTTTACAATATTATTTTTCTAGAATAAAACAACACAAAATCCAAGATCTTTTAAGCTACTACTTGATCGCTATTAATTATTCTAGCTTAAGAAGAGTTTTCTGGTTATTGGTTATGTATTGTGCCTTAACGTTAACTCTTAAATTTAAGTTATATTATGTGTCTAAAGTATTAAAACGTTTTGGTAAACTATTAACAGATTAGGAGACGAATGTTATGGTGAAGGTGCCTAAGTAAATGAAGGTTAAACACCTCTACAACTCTAAGATTTCAACTTAATTTAATCCTACTAAGATATTGAGTGGTACTCTTCACAAAACAACTCACTGTTACTAGTGACTTCGATAATGGGTGTGTCTTATGTGGTTCCTCATTAGAGCTAGAGATGCATCATGTTAGACAAATTAAGAACGTTAAAGCGTTGATGCGTACTGGGAAGGCCTCTTATGCACAATGAGTTGGTGCACATCTACGTAAGCAGGTACCTCTTTGTGGTTAACTTAACAAGAAATTACCAAGCAAATACAGGTATATTATCTGTATTCGAATTGAAGACAATTGCTTTTTACAAGAAATAGTTTATTAATGAATATCATAATGCTTACTGATGAATGTTTGTATCTGATCTATAGGTCTATGTCACCGTGCGAGCCGTATGATGGGAAACTATCACGTACGGTTCTGAGGGCAGTTAAGAAGAGTTTATAACTTGTATGACGCTGACCCCTACCTAATGTAGCTTCTTTCTTCTTCATTTTTGGTGCGCCGTGAGAGCTTATGTTTGCATAAAACAGTGGTTTAGTTTTACTCCTATCATGTGCATACGATATTTATATCGGTATATGGGAGCCCTTCATTTCTGGCGATATCAAACCTAATAAGATGATACCAGCTGTAGCAGGAAATATTTTTATGAAATGGCGTAAACATAGAACGATTACGTGGGGGGGAAAAGATCATGCTGAGGATAACAAACCTGATACACCGAATGGCCCTTAGAAGATGGATCAAGCCGACGAGGTTGATGATGGTAATTATAAAAATAAAGTTGCTGGCGGTACAAAGAACGACAGTAATTGCACAGAAGCCATCCCAGTATCTAATCAAGATAACAAATCAGTGCAGGCAGCTAAAGTCTTAAAACCTGAGGACAGATCCTCAAAGAGCAAACATGTAGAACCACGGGATGTAACCGCCTCTGATACAAGCGGACACGGAACCTCCAATAGTAGGGCAAAAAGAGTCCCGAAGTGGGGTAGTGGGAAAGTTGTTAACAAAGGTTATGAAAGTAATAACTATAAAAAGTTACTCCAAGTAAAACACCGTGATAACAATGGAATGTACCATATAATATATATAAGTAAGTTACTAGCAAACCAGACTTTGTTAGTCGATGTTTATAGAAAAATGAAGAGTAATCCAGGTAATATGTCAGCCGAAACAGAAGGTAAAACATTAGATGGAATTGGATAAAAAAATTAACCAAATTTCATAAAGTCTATTAAAAGGTAAATTTAGTCCAGTGAGACAGCTCCTGTTAATATACCGAAACCGAACAAACCTGGTAAAATTAGACCACTAGGAGTTGGATCTCCTGTAGAGAAAATCGTACAATTACTAATGAGTGAAATCTTAAAGGTAATTTATGAAGAAATCTTTCTAGATGTCAGTCATGGTTTCAGAGCTAAAAGATCTGTCTCCACTACACTTAGGGTTGTATATATACAGGGCAGTCCTTACAAATGAAACTCCTGTTATATAAGGAGATATTGAAAAATGCTTCGATGTTATACCACATGATCTTGTAATTATACTTATATCCTAGAAGATACAAGATGTAAATTTTCTAACTTCTGTAAAAAGAATTCTTGGTGCTGTTTATATCGATCCGGATACTAAGCAGCTAGAAAAATCGATAAAAAAAATGGGTCTACCACAAGGAAGTCCTCTTAGTCCCATTCTTGTTAACGTAGTACTTCATGAATTTGATAAATACGTTATGGAAGAACTGAAAACAAACTTTGAGAAGGATAAAATAAGAAGATACAACCCTGAATATGATAAATTATCAAAAATCATTCGTAGAAAGACAACCACACCTCAAATGGTGAGGGACGCCATGCTTAAACGTATAACTGATTTATAACTAAGGGTGACCCAATGGACCCTATTTTTCAATAAAAAAGATTGATATATGTAAGATACGCGGATGATTTTGTTCTTCTAGTAATTGGAACTTATAACGAAGCTAAGAAAATTCGTAATAAGATCGCAGAGGTTCTGCATGATAGATGTAAAGCCACTTTAAGTATAGATAAGACCATTATTACCAAACTTATGGATGGTTACCACTTTTTAGGGGGCGGCAATCATAAACACAAAGATAATAGTGTACATATGGTCGGTACAAAGTCTATTTATGATAATAAATACAAAGGTAGAGTTCCATTACGTTTATTAATAAAGGCAGCTATCAATAAGATAATCCAAAAGCTAAAAGACAATGGTTTTTGCTAGAAGAAACAGTAAAGGAATAAATTTAGCAAAGGGAAGAACTAACTTAGTTTTATTCGATTTTTATACAATTATTAGTTTCTATAACTCCAAAATAAATGGTATCTTAAATGCTTAATCTGTTGCGGGGAATAGATCCAGTCTTCATAGAGTGTTCTGAATTCTACTTCAGTCATGTGCACTTACATTGGCTCTTAAGTTTAAACTTAGAACCATGAAGAAAGCATTCGAAAAATGAGGATTTGACTTAAGGGATCCAGAGACTAATACACAATTAAAAATTCCTTCTGAGCTGAAGGCTATCCACAATTACAAAAGCCTTAGGGGTCATCAATTTTAGAAGTTTAAGTAAATATAAATAGGATGACAGAATCAAATATATTGAAAAATTGTTGTATATGTGGTAGTGGAAATAACGTAGAAATGCACCACATCAGAAAAGTAGCCGAAGTTCGTAATAAAGTAAGAACAGGTAATGCTACCTATGCAATTAATGAAGGGGTTTTCAAAAAAAACAAACAAAAAAAGAAAGCAAGTACCACTATGTCAATATCATCATATTTAACTACATAGAGGGAAGCTGAACCCAGCATATCTAAAATGGATTAGTCAGTTTAACAGTAATTTCAAGAAATAGGTTTCAACTTTAATAAGCTATAATGTTCCATAGACCTCTAATATTTTATTATTAACTCAACAAAGTAACTATAAACATCCATTCCATTAATACTTCTCCATGGAAAGCCGTATGATGGGAAACTATCACGTACGGTTTGGGTAGCAGTTCTAAACAAAGGCTGACTACACTATATGCTCTTTATTATAAATTTATAATTAGCAATAACCTATTTTATTAAAATTTGTCTAAGCAAACTATAAAACTATGTAAATTAACTTTGTCTTGCTATTTAAAAAAGCTCTTTCAGATAATTTTATTAAAAATAATGAGATCTTTAGATTTGTGTTTAAACCAATATTTTAATCAAAAGCCTAAAAAAACAGATAACAAATTTATTTAATGGTTTGTTGGTTTTACTGATGCCGAAGGATCATTCATAATACAGACACCAATGAAAGTATATTAAATTTTAGTTTTAAAATTACTCAAATGTTTCAAAATACTTTATCTCAGTATTCAACTTTAAATACAAACTTAGTTGGTGCGGAAAATAATTTAAATTCTAATTGAGTCTCAGGATTTGCATATGCCGTAATCATCTCCATTAAACAATTTAGCATTAAAAATAACCCTTAGCGGAGGCGACAACTATTTTTACCCAAGCAATGGTAGTATAAGGAACTAATTTATCGTCTTCAGTGGGTAAAGGAAGATTTACAAAGCAGATTAGTGGAATGATAAAAATACCTCCTTACCAATTCTCTGTAATTATAGGATTACTGCTTTTTGACGGGTGGTTAACAATAGCTTCATCTACAAAGAATAATGCTCGTTTAGGTTTTAAACAGTTTTTAGTTCAAGGGATTTATGTATGCTTTGTGTTTAATGAATTATTCCATTATTGTAGTAGTTATCCTAATTTGACTAAAGGTATTAGAGCAGAAAAACCATTTTATGGTTTACAATTTTTTACACGGTCTCTTCCTTGTTTTAGTTATTTACATTTTCTAATTTACCCCAAAGGAATTCAACTAATACCAAATAACATTTACGATAATTTAACTCCTGTTGCTCTCGCTCATCTTATCCTGGGTGATGAAAAAAAATTACTGTCACGACATGGTTTGATTATATGCACTGATTTTTATTCCGTAGAAGATGTAGTTCGATTGATAAATGTACTTATAGTTAGGTATAGATTAGAATGTACAATACGATATGATAGACCGCTCACTAATTATTTAATTTGAAAAGAAATACTATTAATAATTAATTCCAAATCACATTTAACTCCTGAAGGATAAAGTGCAATTAAGGCTTTAAAATCAAAACTTAACCAGATATAATTTATCCTCGTTTATTTCGAGTGTAGTATTAGTTTAATATAAGAAGCTGTTAAACACACAGTTGATTAATCTTATGTTTAAATTAAGAGGGTTTATAGAGGGTGGATTAAGTGGGTCTGGAAAATAAAAATATTTATGATTCAGCTGTTTTAATTAAAGATAATTTAGTTATAGGTGTTGTTTCTTTCAAAGGAAATACTTGTACTTTTTCTGTTTATTCTTTTCAACTTATTGTTGAGGTTTTACTACCTATATTTGATCAGTACCCTTTATTAACGCATAAACAATTAGATTATAGAGATTGAAGAATAGCAGTTTTATTAAATATTAAAAATTAAATATTAAAAACAAACAAAATTCTGCCGTATCTAAAACAAATTATATTAGATATATAGAACTTGAAACTTACTATAAAATAGTAAAAATTAAAGAAAGTATAAATAGAAATAGAACTAATTTTGATGGGTATAAAATATCTTATTTAATGATTTCTAATGATTGGGTTTTAGGGGTAGGAGATGATAGCTTTTATTTTACTAATAGTAGAGCTATATTTACAATTACTCAAAAAGATAAAAAGTACTAGAAGCCATATCTATATATATAAAAAAATATAAAAAGGGCTCCTATTTTAAATGATCTATTTATAGCTCCTCAACCTATTTTTACAATAGCTGGAAAATTTAATAATAAGGCTTATCAATTTAACTATTTCTGATACAGATGTTCTTTTTCAATATATTTTTTGTTTCAAAAATTGAGTATTCTTAAGTAGAAAAGGGGTAGAAATTAAAAAATGTTACTGGAGTGTAGGGCTATTTTAAATCATTCATGGTTATAATAATATATCTAAAGGTAAGGGCTATTTAAATAAAATTATCTAATAATATGAATTCTAAGAGATATTTCTCAAATAGTATTGAAAATTTAGATATAGAGCAAGTCTTTTGGAAATACAACCTCCATTTAGGGATAATATATTTTAATAAAGAGTATACCATTACACAAGGCAGCAAAAAAGGTTATAATTTACATAATTACAAATAGGGAAAAGAAATACCAGGATCTTCATTTAGTCGTTATAGAGAAGGAGTTAAAGCTATTGGCTTATACTCTGTTTCTAGTATTAGGAACTATATTGACACTGGAAAGGTGTTTCCACCCAAAGATGGTTATACATTTTTTCTTAACCTAGCTGCGCTAATAAATATAAGTATAGCGATAGCGAAGCGACAAAATAGGTTAAACTTAGAACTAGAAATAGTATAAGTTGTCATTTTAATTTATTGGGCCTGTTTATATGAATATCTACTCAATTATTTAAACAGTAATTAGCTATTTGCTGGAAAACCCTTAGAGCTTTCAATACTAAACTAAATTTAGTTATGTTTTTAATTTTAGCGAATAAGTGAAAATTTGACAGATTGGGCAATCAGCAGGGAAGTTTATAAATAACTTAAATTTAATATAAACCCCTCAACGACTATACGCTAACATTCTAAAAATAAATTTAATTCTTTAAGATAGTAGTTTAAATTAAGGTTATTATAGATAAAGAAATAGTCTTAACTTAACTGAGAGGTTAAGAAGTAATATTAGCCATTGTTTTAGTCAACAATTTTACAACCAGGATGGGAGGTAAAAGGCGTATTACTTTTTTTGAAAATTATATAGTACACTTGTAGCTTATATAACACATGAATAAGCAAGCTTAAAAACTTTCAGTGTACATTTAGTATTCAAAAATAATTATTGCATATTGGAAGAGGTTTATACTATTCTTGTGCGCCGTGCTGGCGTTTTGTTGTCGTGAAGCTAGAAAACTTCTATCGGCGGTTGATTTTGATAATAGCAATAGAGTTAGGTCGGATGGAAAACTGAAGGCTGAACATAGCATCTCTATTAAAGTGACTACAGTTACTAACCCGAAAAGTAAACATAGAGTCGCAAGCTATTTATTCTATGGTTAAAGCTAGACTGCTTGAAGCAAATTGTCTATTGATCTCAAGTATAGGATATTGTCATTACGGGGAAAGGACAATTAGTACGAAGGAATGAGTGGATGAATATCATTCCAATCAACCCGTTACTACAAGATGTGAAATAATCACATTAAAAGACAAGAATTTGCAACCTAAGGAATATGTTCGAACAATAAAGTGCACCACGGGATTGCCTAAGGAAAGCAATTTCTATGGTAACAGAGTAACAATAGTAGGGGAATTTACTTGAAGTGTTACAGCCAACAAAAAATCTAATACAGTAAGACGTTACAGTACATCTGGTGCAACTGACGTAATGTCTAGATTAGATAAGTTAAGACTTAGAAGTGAAAATAGGCCTAATCATACGATAAATGCAAATTTACATTCTATGGTATATAACGTAGTTCTATTAAATCAAGCCTATAGTTTATTAAAAAGTAAAGCGGGTAACCTGAGCCCAGGGATAGTACCAGAAACTTTGGACGGGATGAGTCATGAAGTTTTATTAAATATTAGCGAAAGCTTAAAAAATGAATCTTTTGAATTCAAACCGAGCAGACGGGTGAACATTCCTAAAGCTAGTGGAGAGTTAAGACCTTTAACTATAGCGTCCCCAAGAGACAAGATAGTGCAACAAGCTATTAAGATGATTCTTGAAGCAATTTTTGAACCACTTTTTGTGGACAATTCACATGGCTTCAGACCCAACCGAAGTTGCCATACTGCCTTAAAAGATGTGAGAAAATCTTTTCCATCTGTGGCATGAGTTATAGAAGGAGACTTTGAAAAATGTTTTGACTCTATTGATCATAAACTGTTAATGAATATAATAGAATCAAAGATTCTTGATAGAAGATTCACTAATTTAATTAGAAAAGCCTTGAAAGCCGGTTATTTTGAATTTAAGGTTCTTAGCGCAAATATCGTTGAAACTCCTCAAGGTTCCATAATAAGCCCAATATTAGCCAACATATTTTTACATCAATTAGACGTATTTATACAAAAGCTTAAGGTTGAGTTCGATAAGGGAGACAAACCAGGAACATCCAAAGAATATACAAAGATAAGAGCTGAATACAGAAGGGCCGTATATCACAAAGATATAAAACAAATAAGAGAGGTTATGAACAGAATGAGAAAGATAGCGTATACTGATTATTCAGATCCTAATTATAAAAGATTAGTATATGTCAGATATGCCGATGATTGAATAATAGGAATCAGAGGGTCCTATAATGAAGCCTTGAAAATAAAATCTAGAGTAGACAAATTTTGTGAGAGTATCAAACTGAAATTAAGTCTAAGCAAAACTAAAATTACTAGCCTTTACAAAGACAAAGTTTTATTCTTAGGAGTGCATCTGACGAGGTCTAATCAAAATACTTACTACATTATGAACAAATATAATAGGTCTAAAAGACAAGGTCTTCAATTAAGATTTCAAGCTCCTATACAAAATATCGTAGCCAGATTTCATAGACAAGGGTTTATGAAAAACAATATATCTTCTCCTAAATTCATATGGATGTATAACGATCACCGAACTATTATTAGCTTATACAACTCAGTGGTTAGAGAATACTTGAATTACTATTCTTTTGTTAATAACTATGGTCCCTTAACGTCTAGAGTCTTATTCATGTTAAAAGCTTCTTGTTGTAAATTATTAGCAGCAAAATATAGTTTGAATACTATGGCACAAGTTTATAAAAAATTTGGAAAGAGTCTGAGTGCCCCATCATCAAAAAAGAATGAGAAGGCTCTACCTTTCATCAAACCCAGTTATAAAATGACGTTAAATTTTAAAACTAATGTAGATCCTACCGTTAAATCCACCAATATCGTTAGCATATCTCCTGCTTCTTTACAAGTTCTGGTGTGCCAAGTGTGTGGGTCGGATTATCGAGTGGAGATGCATCATATTAGGAAAATGAAAGATCTTAACCCAAAAGTTAGCATTGTTGATAGATTAATGGCAAAGAAAAATAGAAAACAAATACCTTTATGTAGAGGTTGCCATATGGAGAAACATCGTAACAATAAGTCTTAATAGAAAATATTGGTGGAGAGCCTCGTGATGTGAAAATATCCAGCGGGGTTCGGGAAAGAGGCTATAAGACCTTAAGGGCCTGTAGTACTTAGTTCATCATATAAATCTCCAAGAGTATTAGTATGGACAATAGGAGTCATTATCCTCGCCTAGTGTTATGGGGAAACACTTATAGGGGTTAAACTGCCAAACTCCGGGGAAGCCCTAAAGCTCTAGTAACCAAGGAAATAAAGGCTGGTGTGAGTAATTATCACAGTATGGTAACATCACTAGAGATGAAGGAAACTGAAATGGGTGATCGCGGATCTAAATCAGGTATATTGCCTGTAAAAGAGCAACGAGTAGACGGTAGTTGATGCAACATACCATTGCAATTAAGGTATACTCTAATAGTTTTCGAAAGAAATAACTTAAACCAGAATCCTTTCTAAACAATATCTTTATACCTATATCTAAACTTAGCGGAGGTAGGTTAAATAAAATAATCTTATTTATCGCGATTTTGTGTGTGTTTTTAATCCAGCCGCAACAGTTATTATATATAATATATATACTATATTGTATTTGATAAATCTGAGTGCGTAGCTTATTAATTGTTTCGGGATTTACTTATCCGATTATTACTCTTACAATGAAAATATTAAAGTATGTTACAAACGAATCTTTAAATTACGATTTTAATACTTTATTGAGTTTAGGATTTGTACGTTTCCTAGCGCTAGTCTTAGTAAATTTATTTATTAAAAGAATCTACCAAAACCTGCATATATTTAAGCATTTGGCGGGAATAAAGGTGGTATTAAAAAAACTAAAAATAGTATCTCTGGAGTTTACATTTGTATTAATCTTTTTAATGGTAATATGTATGTAGGGAGTGCTAGTTTAGCCGGGATGTACAAAAGATTTAGAGCTCATCTTTATATAGCTAAAGGTGGAAGTAAATTAGTTAATAGGTCTATAAAAAAATATGGAATTCAAAATTTTTCTTTTATCGTTATTGATACTGTTTCTGCTGATAAACTTAATTGTAAAAACACATTACTAAGTTTGGAACAAAAATATATGGATTTATTGAAACCAATTTATAATATTTTAAAAACTGCTGGTTTAGTAATTAATTGGAATTGGAATTTAATTTGGACCCTTAGATCTAGAGAGAAATTGAGACTGTCTATTATTAATAATAAAGATAGAATTAGTAAATTTAGAGCTTTACAGTTAAGTAAAAAAAGTTTAAGAAAAAACTAGAGAATTAATGAAAAAGGCTGCATTAACTAGAAAAGTTTACGAAGAAACAAGGATAAAATTGTCTAAAAATAACGCTAAATCATTAAAATTTACTGCTTATATTAACGGAACTTTGTGTAAAATTTTTATTTTTATTGCTGATGCAGCTGATTTCTTTTTTCAAGATAGAACGAAAAGAAGTAAAATTAAAACACCCTTGGCTAAAAATACTTTACTTCTAGGTAAATATTAATTAAAAATAGAATAAATGGTTAAATTCCGAAAAGGGTAGTAAAAAGAAAGTTAAATTTTAATATAAACATACAAACCTACCCTATTGCAGGGGTAGCAAAGCTAATTAAAATGTATATAAATTCTGAAAGCTGGGATAAAAAAAAAACAAAAACAACCTTTAAAAAATAAGATTTTATTCTCTGACTTTTTAAAAAGAGGAGATGTTGCAAGATAAATCTGGGTGCGATGAATTTTAATGATGGCTAACATTGAATTTTGGCCAAATTGTAAATATGATTTTTATTGTATTACTTACAGAACAAATTTTTATGCTTCCTATTAACAAACCTAGAACTAAAGCTATCTTAAAAATAGGTCCTCAGAATAAAAAAAATTTAGACCTTATTATTTGTGGAATGCTTAGTAACTTTTGGGTTAGTATACCAGGAACATTCTGATAAAAAATAGTACTCGATTTCAAATAGAACAAAGTATAAGTAATGCTGCTTATATTCATTATTTAACTTTATATTTTTATAAAATAGGTTATTGTGCTCGACCTATTCTTGTATTAGTGAAAAAACAGTGGCTAGTTACAAAATAATTGCTTATTGCCATAATAAAAATAGTCCAAGGGTAAGCTTTTGCGAGGGATCGGATCTGCAGCAGCCTAGAAAAGTTGAAGTTGAATAATGCAAATATAATAGAAAATCGATTTTTTTTTCTAATGTCTAATTATAGACTGACTCTTTTTTCGTTTACTAGTTTTAATTGAATTTACGAATCTTTTTATACTAATGATAAAGGTGAAAATAAAATAAAAAAGTTCCATGATTTATAACGAAATATTTAACACCCAAAGGATTAGCACATTGAATCATGCAATCAGGATATCCTTATGCATTAGAAAAAAATGCATTGATAATTAACACTAAAATAATGAATATTTCAGAAATAAATATTATTAAAGAAATTTTATTAAGTAAATATAATATTGAATCTTTTGTTTACTCTAATAATAACGAAAATTTTAATTGAGCCTGCGGTATTATAAATAATTTTTTTAAAGTTAAGTAAAATTATCGCACCACATATGCCTCTTGAATTTTCATTTGTGATACATTCTGATTATTTATCAAGTTTTGTTCAAATCTCTAACAACTTAGAGAAAAATTTTTGTTTCTGATTTATTCATACCTATTGTAATTTATAATAATTTATCTACAGATATTAATAGAAAAATTATAATTAAAGATAATAAAGGTAAATCAGCCATTTATAGATGGACAAATATAACAAACGGAAAGAGTTATATAGGATCAAGTAGTAAATTAAATAAAAGATTTTTAAATTATTTTAACTATAACTATTTAATAGATCCTAATAGAAATATGTTAATAAATAAATCTTTATTAAAGAATGGATATTCTTCGTTTAAATTGGAAATTTTAGAATAATGTGATGTCAATTTATTAATTGAAAGAGAGCAGTATTATATAGATCTTTTTTAAACTGAATATAATATTTTATATTTTGCAGGAACAAATTTAGGATTTAAACATTATGTGAAAACTTATAATACCGCAGGCTCAATTAAAAATAAGATTAGTACTCCTGAACAAAAGTTAAAGTTGAAAAAACACTTATCTGATTTAAATTCAAAACTCTTTCAAAAAGAATTTAGAGCTAAGCTTAGTGAAGGAACTTCAAATTTTAATCGTTTAACGAAAAGTAAGAAAGTAGTATTTACTGATATAAAAACTGGATTAAATTTAACTTTTTCTAGTCAAAGCTTTAAATTTTAAAATTTCTAGAAATACGATTACAAAAGTAGCTATTTAAACAGTACTAATTTATACAAAGACCGCAGGCTCAAATATTTAATAAGTGATAATTAATTAACTTAAAAAAGTATAATTTTAACTTTCATCCCAACACGGTGGACTTGTATATTCTATTCTATTCAATGTAGTACTACCCTTAACATATAGCAGAAAGATGCAAGATGGTTAAGATCAAAAAGGTCAAGGTATTTTTATACCTAAAATAGTTTTACTATTGAAGAGTGTAAATTTTTGGCTTTAACGTAAAAAAACAAACAAAAAAAGTTTCATCTTAAAACTAGTGTCATAAAATCTGGTAAAACTAATCAGTGATAGTGGCTATATTTATATATATGGAAAAATTATATGCCTAGATTAGCTTAATTAGTAGGGCCTCATTTTATTACCGAGATGGTATATAAATTATAGGGTTATTAATAAAAAAAGTTTTCTATAATTGCCTGCGAAAGCAGGGTTTCATATTTTACAAAGTCCAGATACTAGGGCAAATCGTAAATTGTTTTATAAAGATTTGGTATAGAAGTATTTGAATACCTTGACAGAGGTATTGGTTTTAAACTGGCTATACTAGTGAAAACGGTCAAAAAAATTAAATCTGTTTCAAGACCGTCGGTTGTAAACATGATCGCTACAGACTGGGTCACTAGTGGGTGTCTGAAATGATGCTTAATGTGCAGTCGAAAGGTTTTAATTAATAATTAATTACACAAGGCTCTAATTGATGATTATTAGAAAGATCTATATTGATTGGGGATTAATAATTTGATAGAGTACAGGCTCATTAATACAAGATTTTACTTTAAATAAGTATGTATAGTGGGAAACCTTTGACCGCTTTCTTGGGTTACGAACATAGCCCAAAATGGTTTAATAATGATATTATTTTAATTAATAATTTAGAAGCTGTTCTTTTTTGGCTTTTTAAAAAAAATTTACCTAATTTAAGTAATTTATCCTGCCATAGTTGCTACCGCACACTAATAATATCAGGTAAAATAAATAATTTTATTAAAGATAAAATATAAATCCAGTATATGTTTCTTAAAATTTATATTTAGAAAAAAATAGAACAAAAATTAAAGAAGAAATAAAACAAATTAGGAGCCTGGCGGGGTATTTATTTGATTCTTAATAAATTAACTTTATAATATTATATTGGTTCAGCTTCTACAAATCAAAGGATCCTGTATAATAGATTTTCTAAACATTTAAATTATTTCAAGGGAGGAAGTCCAAAAGTCAAAATAGCAGTTAAAATATATAAATTATCTAATATTGCTTTTTTAGTTTTAGAAATATTTCTACCTGCCGAAAAAATTGTAAATCCAGTTAATAATAAACAGTTGTTAGATTTAGAAGATTTTTATTTAAAATCATTATTACCTAATTATAATATATTAACAGAAGCTGGTAATAATTTGAGCCTGCGGGGTTATAAACATAAACATACTGAGATATCTAGAATCAAAATGAAATCTAATTATAGTTTATAAAGAAGATTAAAAATAGGTGAATTAAATAAAGGTAAAATATTATCTCAAGAAACTATTAACAAAATGAAAGATAAGGCTTTAAAAAAAGAAACTTATAAATATTCCTTATCTGGCTTAAATAAGAATAAGGAAAAAAAATAAAACAAAAAGTTCTAAACCTTTATTAGTATTTAATTTAAATGGCACTATGTATGGAGAATATAATAGTTTAACAGAAGCAGCTAAAATTTTAAATTCTAGTTTAAAAACAATAAGTAGATGTTTAAAAACTGAGAAAAAACAAAATACTAAAAAGACAATGGATTTTAAAATAAAAACAAAAAAATAAAATTTTATTAAATCATAGTCACACAAGTTTAAAAGTCTATGTAACTTCTAGAAGAAAGTAGACCTTAAAGTGCAATAATTTGACAAAATAATTGGCTTATTTTTATAATAAGTTGGCAATATTAGTGAAAACGATCAAAGGATTTTAATCAGAGATCGTCGGTTATCTAGATGATCGCTACAGACTGGGTCACTAGTGGGTGTCTGAAATGATGCTTAATGTACAGTCGAAACTTTTAACTTGAAATTTAAACTAACTTCAGTTAATAGAATATACGAATTCAAAGTTATTCTATCATTTTGAAAAAATTTTAAAATAAAAATGAAAGTAGTATGTATTACCTATGGGACAGATTGAAAGCCCTGCCTAGTGCACAGGGTTATATAATCTAATGCTATCAAATTCCGGGCAACTCCTAAAGCTTTCAATACAAAACAGTAACCTGCAAATCGGTAAGCTGCACCTCCTAGAGTAATGTCTAATAGATAAGTAATAACTTGAAAGATAAGCGGGAACGCTAAATGGACCTTCGCGGATCTAAACCACAAGAGTGGACTTGTTAATGGAACATACCTGTCGTCCTAATTTTTATCCTAGTAAGGTATGTCGTTAATCGATACACCCCAAAAGAAAAGCCTTCAGCACACTCTCTGGAAAAGAGCAGAGACTAAATGGTAGCACGTTATTGAAACGGTATGGTTTGGAACCCATATGTCATAAGCGAATAATCCCTTAAAAATAGCGTATCAATTCGTATAATGATCCCTACCAAGGGAGCTGGAAACTGATAATACCTACCTTTTAGATAGGCTTCTATAAATAAAAAGAAAACGTTCAGGGCTCTTCGAAAACGGTTTATGAGTCTTCCGGTACTCTAACTAAGATTAGCCTAGAATTATATAATCTTATATACCCTCTATAGGATGGGATCTTTTTCTTTTTCCTGACATCATTACACACCAATGCAAATACGCACGGGAGATATTTCAATAGCGCAAGATATAGTCCAATAGCCCCCGAAAGGGGGCGTTATACGAACAGCACGGATCTAGCTCAGTATCTGTACCACAGTGACACACAAAAATATCCTTTTTTGATTAAAGAGCCATCTTATGCAATTACAGTTTAGCGAAACGCGCGAAGAACAGTTGACCCTCCTAGTGCTACTTTTAGCCTTACAACTCCTAGGAGTAGGTCATCAATTCGTAAATATTTAACAATACACCTGGAAAGCATAAGACAAAGATCGAAGTTCGGCAAGACATGGAGTCTATGGGGTTTACATATTAAGCCCCAAATATATAATATATTTTATTTTTATTTTCTTTAGTACTTATACTTTCTCTTGATTTTGATATTACTTAAAAAGTAAGTAGACTTAAAGGTATTTTAAGAATTGGTCCGCAGAATAAAAATGTTTTATCTATAGGAATAATATTTGGATCGGGATCTCTTCTTGGAGATGGTCAGGGTTAAACAAGAGGAGCCTAACTAGGGACAAGAATTCATTTTTATCAAGAAGCTGTTCATGTTGAATATCTTTATTATTTACACAAACTTTTTTCTAATTTAGGTTATTGTAATCCTAAAATACCTGTTATAACAAGTAGATTAGGCAAAAAGGTCAATTAAGACAAATAGTTAGATTTAGAACTTGAACTTACACAAGTTTTAATTGGATACAAAATTTATGGTACAAAAATAACATTAAACAAGTTCCGGCAAATATAGCAGAATATTTAAGTCCATTAGCTTTAGCAATTTGGATCATGGATGATGGTTGTAAAGTAGGAAAAGGTTTAAAATTTTCTACTAATTCTTTTTCCTATAATGAATGTTTAATTCTAGTAAAAGCTTTAAATAATAACTTTAACCTTAAAGCTTCAGTTCAATCAGCGGGAAGTAATGATCAATACATTATTTATATTTGGAAAGAATTAATTAATGATATTATAAAAATAGTTTATCCGTAGATTATACCTGAAATGAAAACAAAACAAAACACAAAAAATAAAAATAAAAAATATTATATATAGTTATATGGTCTTATATAAAGCAATTTTTACTAAAAATTTATAGATTTAGCCATATAGCAATACTGATGAAAACAGGTAAAAAATGTTTGTTTAGCATTAATACCGTCGGTAGAGTAAATTATCGCTACAGACTGGATCATCGGTGGGTATCTGAAATGATGCTTAATGTACAGTCGGGATCTTTTTAATTAATTAAAAAATTATAGTCAGCGCTATAACTTATTAAATAAAACACAAGGCTTTATACTGTATTAAATTACAATTAATTTTGTTAAAAATTAAAATAAGTATATTGTACATGGTTTGCTTGTTTTAAACATTTAAGCTTAATACAAAGCTAGAATAAGCAAATTAAAGATTTGGCAACAGTAATTACAAATTTATTAAGTGCTATACCAGTCTTTGGACAAGATTTAGTAGAGTCAACATAAACCACAGAATTATGTAGTTGCTTAGTATATTAGTTAAATAATTTTCCTGTATTAGCAACAATCGGAACAGTTAGTACACAATCATCAAGCATCAAGCATCAAGCATAAAAAATTAAAAAAAGGAAGAAAATTAAGATGCTACGATAAAAAGCCCTAACTAAAAAGTTTATAGCTTTGTTATTTGTTTTCATAGATTTAGCAGGATAAGTTTAAATTAAAATAAGTCAAAGTACTAAAGGATTGTTACTATAGGTATCAAATTAATTATTTTTTTAAATTTAGAAGATATTTCTAGTTTAAATTATAATTACCCAGTATTAAAAAAAGGCAAAATACAACTATATAGATAAAAAATCCAATTTAATTTTAAATTAGTTATTAGTAAAACAGACTTACAATAAGTTATTTTTCCAATATTAATTCATCAAAATATATATTTATATACTTAGTATTAAAAGAGCTCAATTTTATCTAGCTGTGCTTATATTTAAAAATGATTTAAAACTTTTTAATTGAATATCTCATTATAATAAGTTACCTACAATTTTTAATTACCTAAAACAGCATCAGAATACTTTAGTTTAGCTTTTTTGTGTGGGGCCCGGCTGTGTTTTTTGTTTAAACCAAAAATAGTTTAATAGTTTAGTAGTTTTTACAAATGCTTTTTATATAAAAAAAAATAATGCAATTAAAACAAAGAATTCACGTTCAATTATTTTAAGTTTTCAAACTATTGATTAAAATTAATATAAATATTTCAATTGAAAATGGTAAATATGCTCAATTTTCTGTTAACTCTAAAACAGATATACAAACTGTAATTAATTTTGTGTCGTTTTCAGGTTTAGTCCTTTAATTGGCTTAATTTAAAATAAAAATTAAAAATGTATAACAAGTATAAAAAATAGTTATAGATACAAAAATCTTAATTTTTCTTCCTAAATAATATTTATGTATATTTACTTTAATTCTGTGAAGATCGGCTCCTTAAAACAGTAATGTTTTACTGTCAAATGGGGTAAATTGCAAGGACTTCTTAATGATAGTAACATCTATATACCTGGCATTTCCAGCAACTATCTATATAAGATATAAGATATAAGATAATTAAGAAAATTTGCAACGAAGCTTGAATCAGTAAATCCAAATAGGTTTCAAGAACGTTCAACGACTAATGAGTGAGTACTACTAACAATAAGCTCAACACGATAACCCCACATCCAATTTTTTAAACTTATTTAGATATCGGATGAATACATAGTCTAAACATTGTCGTGAGATAATGAAAATATAATTAAATACTATATTGTTAATATTTTGTGATATGAGGCGGATTCAGTATAAGTAATGCCACTCTGAATAGATTCTTCTCTCTACATTATTTATTACCTTTCTTATTAGCTGCTTTATCAGTTGCTCATTTAATTGCTCAAATGTAGGGCCTATATATTAGAGATAATATAAATAGACTCAAGCTATATGCTGGAAACTCCTAAAGGCTTAAATACCTTAAAGGTAATAAATTTAAGTATATTGCAATGGACAATCAGCAGGTAACTAAATTATTTTAGGGTATATTTAATATATGTGTAGGAACCTCAGAGACTACAAGCTTGACACCTCATAAGTTTAAGGTGAAGATATAGTTCAATTTATAATGAAAATTATAAAAATTATTGCATAAATCAATATTACCTATAAATAGATTTTTACACATAAGTAACTCTTTAAAAAGAATGAATAAAAATGAAAGATCAAAATTCGAATTAGATTCTTAATTAAAACAAGTATTACTAGTTAATAAATTAGGAGATGTTCCTATGATAAGATTTTCTGATAAATCAAATGTAAGAATTGTATTTAGACAGGGTTCTATAAATGCTTCGTATTTATTACATTTATATAGTTTATATCAAGAATTTGTATTAACTCCTCCTTCAGTCTCAAAAGTTATAGATAAGAAAACAGGAAAAGAGAGATATAATCTAAGTTTTTCTACTTTAGCTCTTCCTTGTTTGAACGAATTATATGAATCTTTTTATTTTGAAGGAAAAAAATAATTCCAAATAACATAGCAAGTCTTTTAACTCCAGTTAGTTTAGCCTACTGGATTCTGGATGATTTGAGTTTTACCTGATCCGGTCTAAGATTAAATACTCATTCTTTTTCTTTAGAAGAATTAAATTTATTAATTAAAGCGTTAGATACAAATTTTTCTTTAAAAGCAACAATTAATAGTTTTAATAAAGAAAAGTCACAATATACTTTGTATATTTACAAAAATCAAATGTCTTTAGTTATTGATTTAGTTATTGATTATATTCATAAGGATATGTTATATAAATTAAATATTGATTAGCAATATAACTTGCTACATGAACACGGATCAGGAAATCCTAATGGGGTAACTGCAAGTGGAGATAGATATGCAATGCATCCTTACTTTATATTTAAATTGCGCCGATTCGGTATGGTTACGCACCCTAGCCCCTGGGCTGAGCAAGGGAGATTATGTGTGAGAGAATCTAGAACGACATACTTAGGTACTGAGGGAAACCTGGTGCTGAACAGAGCCTGTATGCAAAAGGTCTTCGAAAATGCAAATCAGCTAGCGTTCAGAAGATCAGTTCAATTAGATAAGGTTAGAGCTAAACTGCCCAAATTCCAATTTTCATTTCACCCTCATAAAGGTGGTTATCTTAGCTGCAAAGAGATAATCCAATCTATATTCAGAGTAGGCTTTAAAGACTCCGAATTCACACATAGTTTGGGGAGTTGTACAAAAAGTACAATAAAGAAAATGAACGGAAAACCTAAGTCTAAATGCTCACGTAGCCATATAAATTCGGGTCCCGCTAAGGCTAGTAACAGCTATGCGGTAAGAGGGTTAGGAGTAGCAGTCGATTATCGATACGGAGTACTTAACGGTACTAGAAGCACGCTAACTACGTCACTGCGAAGTAGCCCAATCCTAAATTTTATCAGAGAACACAGTACAGGAACAGGAAGTTCAATAAATGTACTGTCGAGGCTGAGAGATCTTCACGAACGATCTAAAGAATATCCTAATTTACCTATTGATAGAGACTTGTACAAGACCTTTATTCTTAACAAAGATATGTACCTTATGGCTTACAATAGATTAAATTCTAAACCGGACAATATGACCCCTTGTATCTCACCAGTTTCATTTCCTAGGGATATTAATTTTACCTATTTTATAGAAGCCCTTATATCCGAACTTAAATCAGAAGCATTTTCATTTTCTCCAGGTATAAGAATAATGATCAATAAGGCTAGTGGTGGTAAAATACCCTTAACTATAGGAGATACTCGAGATAAGTTAGTCCAAGAAATAATACGTATTGTTCTTGAATCCATATATGAGCCAATTTTTAAGGAGACCTCGTTTGGATTTAGACCCAAATTAAGTTGCCATACAGCACTTAAATACGTATTCAGTAAATTTAAAGGTTGTGCTTGGTGGATTGAGGGAAATCTAAAAGGATACTATGCTGAGGATAAAATCCCTCATGATAAATTAATGGTGCTCCTTTCTACAAAAATAAAAGACCAAAGATTTATTCAACTTATAAGAAAGTACCTAAAAGCAGGGTTCAGCAATGGCAATATTCAAGATAATAGGGCTATATATGATATAGTAGGTACTCCACAAGGATCCATTTTAAGTCCAATTCTGGCCAATATTTATCTACATCAATTAGATGAATTTGTGGAAAACCTTAAAACCGATTTCGATATTTCCGGAAGACAACAACCTATATTAAGAAAATTACAATGGCAGATAACTAAGGCCAAAAGAGAAGGAGATTTTAAAAGAGTTATACAACTTGCAGCGGATATGAAAAACAACTTTAACAAATTTAATGGCTCTTGAAACAGGAAGCTAATGTATATTCGATATGCGGAAGAATGGATCATTGCAGTCAACGGAAGTTACTCTGAAACCAAAAACATTCTAGTAAAGGTAACCATTTTATTAAAGGAACTTGGTCTAACGGTTTCTCCTACTAAAACAAAAATTACCAATACCTACAAAGAAAACGCTATGTTCTTAGGTACAAATATCTCACATTCCAAAGCAATAAACTATAACCTACACAGAAAAGGTATATTAAAGATAAACTCCGGTTTTTTAATTCTAAATGCTCCTATGGATAGAATCTATAAGCAACTGATAGAAGCTGGACTAATGTCTAACCATCGAGGAATCTCCATAAATAGCTGGTTAAGCCTTGAAACTAGACAAATAATAACTTTAGCAAACTCTATTATTAGGGTTTATGAGAACTACTACTCATTTGCTTTAAATAAAGGTAAACTTTGTTCCTATATTTACTATGTCATTAAGGACGTGGTGCTTAGAACACTAGCTCACAAATTTAGTTTAAACTCCAGAGCCCAAGTTATTAAGAAATTTGGTCCTGAGATATCGCTTTATGATCATAACAAAAGAGATGTAAATAATAAACCAACCTTAATAACTAAATTATACAAACCCCGATTGAATATTTGGAAATTTAAGCCCTATAGTGTCAATACTAATATACAAGCACTGTACACTTCAGACCTATCTCTAGCGAAATTAGATAAATTAGCCTGTGTAGATCGAGATGTGGTAGCAACCACAAAATCTAAAAGAAAACCATCCATACAAAGACAGAAATCCATCACAACCGTGCCAAAAAATACAGCTCCTACACAAAAATAAAGGTACATTAGACTATTTAATGTCTAAAAAACAGCTAAAACTAATTCCCGTTTGTCGGGATTGTCACAAGACTCAGCATAGTGTTAAACAAATTATTCTCAAACCAAGAAAGGTAATAAAGATGAACAAACAAATTTAGGATGGAGAGCCGTATGATTACGAAAGTATCCCGTCCGGTTCGGTGACGAGCCATGCCAACCCACAAAATTAATAATAATAAAAATGGGAGTATGTCTTAGTTCAATGATTTAGTAACTATCTTTGCATTCTTCTTAGCATTATCTATTATGGTATTTTTTTACCCTAACGTTTTAGGTCAACTGTGGCCTTTTATAATATTTTTAATAGTCAATATTATTAATAAATGTGCTATAAGCTGGAAGTATATACTAAAATTAAATTTAGTTAAAATTTATAATAGAACTATATTTGTAAGTGATTTAATTTTTAATGTTAATAAATTTAGAGATTTCGTTTCTTTGGTTTTTAGTTTTAGATTATTTCCCAATATAGTAAGATACTATTATAGAGTATATAATCAGCAGATAACCAAAGTTATATTATATTTGACTCTTTTTACTATTAATCTTTTTTGGGTTTTAGTAATTATGAGAGGCTTTATTTATTTAGATTTATTAAATTATGATTTATACCTAGATAAATTTAGTTTGATTTTATTACGAGTAGGAATTTCAGAGACTATATGCACACATAAAAATAAAATAAAAAATAAAATAATCTTAAATCCTTTAAAAAAAAGACAAGGGTTTCAACAAATGGCTACTAAGCCTTTTTATAAAGATAATTCAACACAAATTAACAATTTAAAGCAATCTTTAGCTAAAAATTTAATTGCAAATACGAAGGTTAAAGATAATCATAATAAAGAAATAAGCTTAAAATTTAAGCAATGGTTTGCTGGAATAACAGATGGAGATGGTTATATTTCTGTGAACAAATCAGGAAATGTGGGGTTTGAAATGACACTGCCTAGTTGTGATGAAAGAGTCTTACGAATTATTCAAAATAAATTTGGAGGCAATGTTCATGCTAGAGCTGGAATGAAAGCTGTAAGGTATAGAACTAAAAAAAGAGAAACAGTTATTAATATAATTAATTGTTTAAATGGTTTAATAATTAATAATATTCGACTCGCACAATTGCATAAAGCTTGTTTCGCTTTAAATATACCCATCAAAGATTCCGTTTCACCTACTATAGATTCTGCTTATCTCAGTGGTTTATTAGACTCTGACGGAACTATTAACTTTTATTTACACAAGTTTAAAGATACTTTCAAATATCAATTAACAATAAGCATAGCTAATAAGAGCAGGTGTAATATCGAATTTTTATTAAATATAGGTGGTAAAATCTATTTTGATAAAACAAATAATGGTTGTTATTTTTGGAAAGCTAATTCTAAGCTATTGCATTTAAATTTATATGATTATTTTTTAAATTTTCCTCCTAAAACAATTAAAAGACATAGAACTTATTTAATAAAAGAATTTCATGAATTAAATGATTCTAAAGTTTATAGGGATACTAATAGTTTGTCTATGAATTATAAAATGTGGGAAAGATTTTTAAAAAAATGGAATAATAAAAATTAGTTACCCCCTTTTTCTGGTCTTCTTTAAAGAATCTTTTTTACTTTTTTTATTTTTTATTATTACTTTAATTAATTCGTTAGTTAAAGACTTATATGATTTATACTATTTATTTAAAATTATATAAAGGTTTTGGAAGAGATAGTCCAATTCTTTAAATTATAAAAAAAAGTTTTGCATTTTTCGGATTATCCTTTAGATTCTTCCTTAGCTTATTTATCTGTCAACCCTTGGTTTGTTACAGGACTTGTAGAAGGTGAGGGGTATTTTTCTATGTATAAAGATTATAGAAAAAAAACAGCTTTCAATATAGCTTTTACGATTGAAATGCTAAAAAGAGATCAGGATCTAATGGTAAAAATCAAAAACTTTTTTGGCTGCGGAAATATTTCCTTTAACGAAAAAAAAAGGTACTTGTAAATATTCTGTGACAAGTATTCAGGATGTCGTTAAATATATTATACCTCATTTTTCTAAGTATCCTTTAAGAGGAACAAAGTATTTGGACTTTTTAGATTTTTCTAAAGGAATTCATCTTATTTTAGAAAAAAAGACATTAAACGATTCTAGTGCAATATCTAAAAATGTAGAGACTATTTTAGATCTTATTAACAATATGAATACAAAAAGAATTTTTAATTCTCTATTTGTTCCTACACATCTTACAGGTGTTCCTTTAGATCCTAACTATGTTTCTGGTTTTATTGAAGCTTTAATATTAGAGTTAAACGGTACTAGAAAATATAGAATGAGTATTTCTGTAGACCAACATTATAATAATTATACCTTATTAGATTCCCTGAGAGCTGTTTTAAACATTGATTCTTTATTGATAGTGAATAAAACTACAGGAGTATTAAAAATAAGCAAGTCGGGAGATAAGTAATTTAAATTAATTTTAATACCTTTTTTTATAAAATATCCTTTACATGGAAATAAGTTAGTTCAACTATATAAGTTATTACTTATTTTAAGTTTAAAGGAATCTTCAGAGCTATCTAAAATAGAGGGCATCTGGAGAGACTCCACTTATACAGATATAACTGTAGAGAGTATTAGTATATTATACTCAAAATTATCACCAGTTAAAACTATATATAATTCTAAGGAGATAAGTGTAATAAGTAAGGATACCTTATCTGTGACAACTTATGAATCTATGACACATTGTGCTTTGGATATGAAAATATCTCGAAAAACAATTGCTAAGTATTTAAATACAGGACTTCCTTATAATGGCTTTATTTTTAATAATATTTAAAGAGTATGCACAGTGACAACTTTATACCTGCTGACCCTATGGTGACTCCTGCTTCTATTGTTCCAGAATGGTATTAAACAGATGCCTTGGTTAAGGGTAACCTTATTATAAATAAACTTTACTATATGCTGGAAAATCCTAAAGTTTTAAGTACTAATCAAGTTTTAGCTTACCTGATTTGCATTCAGATTTGACATATTTTTTAATTAAAGTAACTAAAAGCTTCTATAGTGAAAATCTTAAAAATAATACAATGGATAATCAGCAGGAAACGAAATTACATTAAATTATGTGAGAGTATGTTCCTCAGAGACTACACGTAAAGCTCCTTTGGTTTGTCTAATGAATTTTTGTTTAAGGATGAAGAGATAGTCCTGCCCTTACCTAAAGATATTGGGTAATATATTATTAAATTTTTAGATTTGATCATTTATATAAGTTTAATAAGCAAATTTAGGCACTGCGAAAACAAAGATTATCTAATTTAGATAGATAAAAATTGTCTATCGAATATCCTTTAAATTAAATTGTTCATGGATTTTATTAGGTGAAGGTCAACTAAAGCGAATAACCTTAAATGGTAATTCTATATTTATTTAAGGACAAATTAGCTTAAGAAAACATCACTATAGTTAATTTAATCATGTTTTTAAATTATTTCAACCTTATTTAACTGAAGATTTTAATCTTAAAGAAAGATCTTTCACAGTTAAAAGAACTAATTAGAAGTATTGTTCAGTTAATTTTGCTAAACTATCACTACCTTGTTTCAACTTATACAAAAATCTTTTTTATAAATCATAAAATATTAAAATAATTTCTTCAAACATAGGATCACTATAACTTCTTACAACGATCCTAGAGGATTAGCCTATTTGATTAGGGTTTTCTTATTGGATGAAGGATGATGGTTCATTTAAAAAAAAAGGTTTACATTTAAATACTTACCATTTTAGAACCACAAATAAAGAGGTATTAAAATTAAAGATAAGCCTAGAAAATATGTTTTTTTGTTTTTGATAGAGTTAATACATTTTTAAAATGTTATATTTATAAACAATCTAAAGGACCAAGAATATATGTATAAAAAGGACCAAGAAAATATTGGTTTGATTAGAGATCAAATATCACAGTTTATGCTTAAAGATATGCTTTACAAAATAGACTGCGAATGCTAGAAATTTAATTAATATTAAAATTGATCTGTTACCTTTCTATGCAATATTAAGATCAATACCAAATAAACTATTAGGAGTTATAGCAATGTTTGCGTCTTTATTAATATTATTAGTTTTACCTTTAACAGATTTATCTAGAGTTAGAGGTTCTACATTCAGACCAACTATGAAAATTGCCTTCTGGTTTTTAGTAGTAGATTTCTTAATATTAATGTGGATTGGATCACAACATCCTGAAGAGCCTTACGTAACTATAGGTCAATTAGCTACAGGATTCTATTTTGCCTGGTTCTTATTTTTAGTACCATTTATAGGTCTAGTAGAAAACACTCTATTCGATATAGCTACAGATAGAAATTAAAATACTTCAATAAATTTGTAGTAAATTAGCTAGCAACGTATCAAACCCCCCTCCCCCCCTAAACTATAACCTTTCATCATATGGAGGGAAACATTTTTTTAAATAAAGTTAGAATGTGTCACACTTCTACTCTAACTCCTGGGTTTAATGGTCCAGACAGTAGAGATATGGTGAGTGACTATGATTTTAATGAAATTTTAAGAGGTGATGGGAATCTAAGTTGCTTTTTAATTGACTTCTTACAAAAGAAAAAAAAGAAAAAAAGAAGTATTTTTATATTAAAAATTAAATTTAGAATAGAAATGGCTCTAAAAGATAGACCATTATTAGTCTACATTAGAAATACGACGTAGGTATTGGTAATATTTACCTTAAAAACACTGAAGGTATTATACCAGAAAAAGCTTAAAATAGATTAGCATGGGAAGTTTATTCTTCTTCTTCTTCTTCTTGTTTGGATTAACTATTAAAGATAATCAGTAAATTTTACAGCCTTTCTTTAAATAAAATACAACTAAACAATTAAATTATCTAGCTTGGAGATAAGCCTATTTTCTAGACTATCTATTAAATCTAGATAAGGTAAACTAGACCTAGTTGTTCAAGATAAAAATTTAAATTTAAACTATGAATAAAAAATAGAGTTAACTTTAATCAATAACCACATCACAAATTGGATTGTGACTCCCTAGTGGCTTAAAGGTTTTATTTGTTTTTTAATTTAACCCTTTTTTTTGATGAGTTGCTTTCTAAAACTTCTTCATCAACACTTTGAAATAGGCCTTACTTCTATACAAGCCCCAACCTGTTCAATAAATAAAACACTAGTCGAGGAAGTATCTAATTTCTTTAAAGTTTAATTTCAATGATATGAAAACCTTAAAGATTTATAAAAACCTGTTCAATTAAATGATAAAAGTCTATCCTACCAAATGTGCTTTATTAGAATATCACATATAAATTATATCAATAAAATATTTATACCTTTCTTGGTAAACTTAACTTTCTTAAGTAAAACAAGTTAATAGTTTTAAAGATTGAAAAACACTTGCATTAATAAAAATTGAGTGGAAAACATTTAACCCTTGAAGGTAAAATTTAAAATTATTTGCGAGTCTTTTTTATAAATAATTCATGATTGGACTTAAATTAAAGATAAAGGTGTTCAAAATAAACTAGCAATTGAACAGTTAGATTTATATATTAAACAGCTTTTTGCTTATACTTCTGTGGTTAAGGATAGCCGAACAAGAGGCAGTTTTGTAAAATTTAAAATCTTTCCTCTAGTAGGTCAATAAATTTAAAATTTAAAAAAAAATCCAGTTAATTTAATTATTATCCAATTAATATACAAGAAGTAGCAGACTTTTTCCAAGTTTCTAAAAACTATTAATGGAACGAGGAAAACAATAACCCCCTAGTAATTATTAATAATAAACTTAAATGTGTAGTTAAGTTAATCATTAACGAAGCAAATTTTCTTTGCTTTATTGCATAATAATATTGTATATATTTATAGGAAACTTTTTGTTTATATTTATAAGTTTCCAGCAAAATTTATTAAAATTAGTTTATACTTTATATTTAACAATCAGTATATACCCGATTATAATAATATAAGACATTTCTAATCTAGATTAGTTTTATTAAGCTAAAGTAGAAGGAATGCATCAAAGGTTTAGCAAATCTGCTGCTGATCTGATGCAGTATTTTTTTAATTTAAAATGAAGCAGCATTACAAGATGATGTTGTTTTTAACTAAATTAAAGCAGAGAGCTAGTTATATATTTAAATAGTCATTAATAAGATAAATATAAGTATTAGGAATTTACTTATTAATAAGACAATTGTATATAACAAAATAAAACCTAATAAACCGTGTGATTGCTTGGTTTTAAAATAACAGCAAGAATTAAATTAAGATAAGTCTTAGGATGCATAGTAATTGAGTTACAATTGCGTTTAAGTTTAGAACAAATTAATTTATTGCCAGATTAGGCCTTAATTTAAGGGTGTACAAAATTTTTTTAATTTATGGATCATGTCTGCTCTGGACTGCTCTGCTCTGGACTGCTCATGTTCAGTTTTACCCCCACCTTTATATCTGGCAAATTTACCTTGTTTTTAGAAGTAAACAATAAAAAAAACAAAAACAAAAAATAAAAAGTAAATTAAATCTAAACCAGTAAATTAAGACAATAACAAAAAAATTATTTTATTTTATAGATGATGAATTTAGCTAAATTAACTCATTTAATTTCAACTATCTACAATGATGCTGCTCAACCATGGCAATTAGGTTTTCAAGATAGTGCTGCACCTGGATTTACAGGAATAGTTACATTACACAATACTATAGGTTTCTATTTAATAGTTATATCTTTAGCTGTATTTTGGGTATTATTTAGTATTGTATATTACTTTGATTCAAGTAAAAATGCTATAGCACATAAATATTTAACACATGGAACAGTATTAGAATTAGTTTGAACAATAACACCAGCTTTAATTTTAATAGCTATAGCTTTCCCTTCATTTAGATGTGCGCCGTGTGAGGCAGCTTTCGAAAGGGTTAAACCCCAAGCAAATCGGAGTTGATTCGTATGATTCAATTGCTTGCCACCAAGTAACGCCCTTTCAGATCCTAAAAAGACTGATTCGGGTATAGCTGTTACTGAATGCTCAATTAGTCCTTGACTGCCCTTGGTTTATATTTGAGTTAGTGGGGAGAATATGACTAGGATAACGAACTCGATTACATACAGACAGGATACTGAAGGCCCTGTAGTCTGAAGCAGAATATTGCAATCACTGTATTGCTGGGCTACTGATTTCTTAATTGCTTATGATGATAGTCTAAGCGTCATAGGTTCTTCGAAAGGAAATTGTCACCAATATATTGAAAAACAAAAACAAGTATGCGAGGGTCTAAGTTCTCATTCCAACGCAGAAAGCTTGCAACCACGGGATCGAACCGCCTCTACCTACGACAATGCATTCAGTTTTAAAGATATGAACCGCGGTGTATGCGGAGACAGAACCTTCGTAGTAGCTGGGATCCCAGTGAAGGGGGGTAGTCTGATGTGTTTCCGATCCGATCTTTTCATTCACTTAACAAATTAGACGCATTGGAGCCGTCTAAACGTAAAATGTTTCGGTTAAGGGTTGACTAGAGAGGGAACTAGGGAAATGTATAGATTATCGGGAACACTATAGAAATGTTATCAAGGTTCTAGCAAATCCATTTTTCTTAATTGCTTGCTATGAATACCCTTACCATCAAGGGTAAACCAGGTATTAGAACTCCTGGAGCAACACCTAAAACTCTCGACGGTATCAACCTCGACTGATTATACAAAACGGCTAGACAGATCGAGAACGGTACTTATATTTTTATTCAAGTTAGAATCCTTGAGATTACCAAAACTAATGGTAAGATAATAACTTTATAAAATATCAGCCCTAGATAGAAGATAGTACAAAAGGCTTTCTAAATTATATTGAGCAGCATCTGGGATCCAACCTTCGAGGACTCTAGCCATGGTTTCAGACCAAACAGATCGATCAATACCGCTCTCAAACAATTATTTCTTCACGGGGATAAATACTCATTAGTTATTAAGGGGACTTTACTAAATGCTTTGATCAAATTCCCCACGGGACCATTTTTGAGTCTATTTCTGATAAAATTCAATGTGAACACACGCTAAGACTCCTAAATAAAATGCTTACATGTGGTAACCTTTTTTTTTAATACAACCACAGGAGTTATTAGCCAAGTCAGCAAAGGAAGACCACAAGGTAACGTGGCTAGTCCTATCCTAGCTAATATAGTACTGGATAAACTAGACAAATTTCTCGGAAAGTATAAACTCAACTTCGAGTCTGGTGTAGCTATACATAAAAACAAGCCTCTATTAGGAACAAAACCAGTTTTCTAAGGAGCAAGCTATTAAGTCGGAGGTAGGTAACCTCATAAGAACTGTCAGCTCTGTTGAGGACTGATACCCTAATTTAAAGAGGCTTATGTAAGTTAGATATGCTGATGATTTTATCATTCTAATTTTAGGTTCTCATGAAGACGCTGTCAAAATCAAAAGACACGTAAAAGATGTATTAATAAAGAAAACAGGTCTCGTTTTAAATGACGAGAAGACCATAGTCACTAGCACAACTAAAACATTAACGTTCCTGGGTGCCTCTTGTAAAAGATCTAAAACATCTAACAAACTTACAAGAACAGTAGCCGGGTATAAAAAGAAAACCTTTCCATGTTTTATAATCGATATTACTACAAAAAGTTTACTACAAAAATTTATTAAGAACGGTTTCGTCAAAGTGAACGGAAGTCCTACAGCTAGAAGGGATCTCGTTAATCTTGATCATAATAATATTATTGCCTTTTATAATAGTATAATTTATTTACGATCGAGTTTTATAGCTTTGCAAGTAATTATTATGTGCTTCATAGATGCATGTGAGATTTTAAAGCATCATGCGCGCTTACTCTAGCCTTAAAACACAAAATTAGAACTATGAGAGCTGTTTTTATAAAATTTGGTCCTTTGCTAGCTTCACTAATAAAGTTGGCGAAAATGTGGATTAATTATTGCTGGGAATTTGAGCTTCCAAAGTTACTATTTCCAACCTTTTTAACTCTAGCTTTATTTACGGTTCCAAGAATAGGCTGCTTTTTTTTGTTTTTTTGTTTGTTTTTGTATAAAGCACCAATTAAGATCTGTTAAAGAGGTGAGATACAAAATGAGATTAGGTCACACGCCTATGCGGGGTGCTATTAATATTTGCGGCCTTTTTGTCACTATCACCACAAGTGTCTGCATTCTGGAAAACTGCTCCACTGTGAATTGAAACTAATTTATAATTTCCGAGGCTAAACTATACAACATATTTCCGGATTATTCAGATAGAGAGCCGTATGATGGGAAACTATCACGTACGGTTCGGAGGGCAGTTCATAATTATGGCTGACCCTATTATTATATTTAATGGATAAACCTGATCTATACTATGATTTAGCTATAACAACTTTGACTAACTTCGTTACACCTATCAGTAAGATTGTATCTAGATCTACTGAAGTTTAAGTAGTACCTTTTGGTGTAACAGGATCAAGCAACAACATTAGACTTAATAAGCATTCACGGAATATAACAGTATTTGCCCCTAACAATATGGGCATATCACAATTAGTAGGCCATCTTTTAGGAGATGGTTCGTTACATTACTCGAGAACCTCTGTAACCACCGTACTTTGTATTTACTCAAACTATTAAGCGATTTGAATATATATGGCACGTTTATCTTACACTTAGTTCCTACTGTGGTAAAAAAAAAAGCTTTAATTTGGTTTTACGAAAAGGCCTTTCAATCAAATAATGACTTGTAGTTACCCTGCTTTAACTACATTGCACAAATTATTTTATAAAGTTAGTGTTAAATATACAGGTGAAAATAGATATACAAAGGTTATTAATACAGATTTACTAAAATATTTAAATTCTATATATTTACCTTATTGAGATAGGAACTAGCTTATTGGAATAAGACCGGATTTTTTTAATTTAAAAAATAAGCTTTCACATTTAAGGCTTTAGGCTGCCATGCTACTTTACTGTTTTTGACTGTTTAGTACAATCCAATGACATGAAGGTAAAACTATGATTAAATTTGCTGCTAAGTCTATGCCCTTATTTCGATGGGTTCTATTGTTACTACGCACTGTATCCAAACAATGTTATCTAAGCTATAAATATATAGACAAAACTTCGTCCCCTTTAGCTAGAAGGCTAATTGAATAATTTCGCTATATGCTGGAAACTCTTAATGCTTCTAGGTACGTTTAATTAAAAATAAGTAAGCGTAAAAACCCTAGAGATAACGTTATATTAGCTAAATTTGCTAATAGCGTGACTACTAAACTATTCCGCGACAGCTCTTATGAGGGAGCATACGAAGAAGGTGGGGTTTAAAATAGACAATCAGCAGGAAGCCAAATTGCATATCCGCAAAAGTAGGTTCCTCAGAGACTATACGCGAAACATCCTCCTAATCTCTCGTGCACACCACTGCACTGACCCCAGATAGGGATGATGATATAGTCCAACTTTTCTCTAACATTAGTAACAGTAACTCTAAGTATAGAGAATTAAAGGAAGTAATTTCACCAACATTAACAATTAAAGTAGTAGGTTTTTTTAAAAATGGCCTCAAATCATATATATTAAATAAAAAAAAAGACACCTGGAGTGATACAAAATTTCTAGGTAAAAACAACACAATAAAACACACTTTTTATAGTAATAATTTAAAAAAAATAAAATTTTATCAAGGTTTTATACAAAATAATTTAGATAGTAAATTCTTTCACACTCAGTGTAGATCAATAAATCGTGTAGGACCACATAATTTAGATGTAATTTCAGTCATTATTGGGTTAATTTTAGGAGATGGTTATCTACATAATAGAACTGGAGAAGGGATAAGACTTTGTGTAAGACAAAGCATAATACACAAAGACTACTTATTTAGTTTGTATGAATTTTTTAATAATAATGGTTATTGTAGCAATAATCCACCTAGAAAATATACAAGAAAAATAAATGGAATAGAAAAAACTTATTATGGATTTGAGTTTAATACTTACACATTTAGAAGTTTTATCTGGTTACATGATTTGTTTTATAAAAAAGGTACAAAAGTAATAGGAAATAACATTGAAAAATATTTTACGTCTCTTACTTTAGCTATTTGGATAAGCGATGACGGAACCTTTGTAAAAAGCAGTGGAGGTGTAAGAATTGCTTGTAATAGTTTTAGTTTAATAGAGGTAGGATATCTAAAAACTATTTTAACTAATAAATTTGATTTAGATTGTACTATCCAAAAAATACAAATAAAAAATCAGTATTCTATTTATATAAAAAAAAATTCTATTGATAAATTAGAAAAACTTATTTTACCTTACTTACATGTATCTATGCATTATAAATTAGGATTACAACCTTAAATTAAAACCTAAAAATAAATATCTTAATACTATTTTTAATTTATAAGTTTTATAGCTATAATTTTTATTGAAAAGTGTTAAATTGAAAGTTCTTTTTACTCGCTTACTCTTTTTATTAGAGTATTTTACTAATAATTAAAAAAGAAAGCACATATATATGATAGTCGTGAGATGATATTAAATTTTTCATCTCTAAGAATTTGACAAATTTCTTTAAGGAATACAAAAATAGTTTAAATTTAATAATAAATTATTATAAAGTATGATTAGATTCCTTTGGCGACACTAGTGAAAACAGTTAAAATACTATTTTTAAATTAATACCGTTTAATAGTACAAGACTGTCAGTAATTGAGTTGTGTTTGTTATATCAATTATTGCAACAGACTGGGTCACTGGTGGGTGATATAAAAATTTTATATTGCTTAATGTACAGTCGATAAGATTTAATTATCTTGCATCAATGGTATTGGTGTGCGCCCTTTAATTATTACTATTGTTGTAGCTGAGCTACTTACCGTGTGGTTAAAGGTAATAAAGGAACAGGCTTATCTGATGCTGAAAAGCTAGGAGAGTGTAGCATGCCTGTAAAGATGGTTTGAGCGTGTAATTTTCAACGCAAGAATACCCATCGACCTAAATCTGTCATGATTTTTTTATGTAAATTTTATCGAGCTAACACTGCTCTAGCAACTATTGAAAATTTTATTTGCTATCTAGTTATATACATTAAAGACCAGTTAAAATATATAACCACAACTAGAGATTCACTACAACCGGTAGGACAGAATTTAAAATCTAAAACAGATTACTACAGTAGGAATAAGAACTGGGGATTTCCTAAGGGTGGTAACACCTATCTGTGGGCCAGAACCACTGAATGCAATGGAAGCTTACATCCATTACATGGAAACGGAGTCTTCGTATTATGAGAAAACCGCTCAAAATGGAGACAGTCTTCTAACAGATTCATAAATCTTTCCGGTAGATTCTACTCGAGAGATGTAAGGAAACTAACAAAGCCCGAAATAAAACGGGAACTAAGCTTACAAATAGAATGCTCATATGAACAACTGTTTGATATAAACATATATAAATCCGCTTATCAAAAACTAAATTCCAACCCGGGTAACATGACCAAGGGAACTGATAATGAAACATTAGATGAAATCTCACTAGGCTGGGCTCAAGATGTAATTAACCAAATGAAGGATAGAAAATTCCAATTTAAACCTTATTTGAAAATATTCAACCCAAAAAAGAATGGTAAACTTAGACCTCTTGGAATACCCAGTCCTAAGGATAAAATTATACAACAAGCCATTAAAATGATATTAGAATCCGTATATGAACCTCTCTTCCTCAATACATCTCATGGATTTAGACCTAACCGCTCAACAACTACAGCAGTCTTTGAAGTAAGAAAATGAAATGGAATTACCTGAATGATTGAAGGAGATATTAAAGGATACTTTGACAATATCGACCATCATAAACTAGCCTCACTTCTACAAAAAAGAATAAAAGATCCAAATCTTATAGACTTATATTGAAAATTAGTAAATGCTGGTTACGTAAACGATGGTAATTTTACAAGAAGTAATATAGGTGTTCCTCAAGGAGGAGTTCTCTCTCCTCTTCTATCCAATGTTTATCTCCACGAGTTCGATATATTTATGAATTCTTTAATAGAAAAACACTCAAACTGAGACAGAAGAGTATCAAAACCAAATCCCAAATACTTGAAACTACGCAAAAACATATCACATCTAGAAGAAAAAGAGAATCTAGATAAAGCAACTAAAGAAGTTTTGCTAGACTTAAAAACAAAACTGAGAAAAACTCCCAGTGTTATAAAAGATGATAGTACTGCTACTAGAGTTTACTACAACAGATATGCAGACGACTGAGTTGTGGGAATCAGTGGCTCACTCAATTTCGCAAAAAGTATTAAAGAGAAAATAAAAGAATTCCTAAATAAAAATCTAAAACTAGTACTAAGCGAAGAGAAAACCAAGATCTCCCACTTAGAATCCGAAAAAGTAAAATATTTAGGTTTTTTGATATCAAAAAGAAAACGTAGATACACAGAATCCCAAAAATCTACTGTAAATAACGTTCTAAAAAGACCTTTATACGCATCCTTAATTATAGAAGCACCAATAGATACTCTTGTAAAAAAATTAGTCGAACAAGGATATGCCTGAGAAGGAGATATACCAAAACCAAAAGCCGTTACTAAATGGATCTTCATGAAACCTGAAGACATCATATTAAGATTTAATGCTGTCATAAGGGGAATACTAGGCTACTACTCTGCAGTAGAAAATAGAAATCAAATGTCGTATATTACCTGGATACTCAAATTCTCAGCAGTCTTCACACTTGCTAGAAAACTTAACCTTAGTCCTAAACAAGTATGACAAAAATATGGTAACCCTATCACTATAAACTATACTAGCAAAGAAAAAAAGAAATCAATAAAATTATACAACCCGGACACGTTAAGTAGAGACAGAACTTTAAAAGTAGAAAACTACTATAACTTTGACCCTTTTTTCATAAAATTATACGCTGTGAAATCTAATCATATATGAGACGAAGACTGTATTATCTGTGAAAATAACACTAATGTTGAAATACACCACGTAAAACATATCAGAAAAGGATAAACTAAAGGATTTACGCAAATTATGAAACAATTTAACAGAAAACAAATACCCGTTTGCCGAGCGTGCCATATAATAATTATATGTCACTCAGGTAAATCTGATGGAATAGCACTTAATAAACTAAAAAAGACTAAACCTAAAATACCTGAAATTATTATTTAGAGCCTTTGTTTAGAGGATGGAGAGCCGTATGCAGGGAAACTTGCACGTACGGTTCGGAGGGAGGCTATTCGTTGCCAGTTTATTATCCATCAAATAATGAATCACGGTGCGGGTAGTCGACCCTACCTTATGAATATTCTGACTTCATTACAGAAACTGGTGAATCTATAGATTTTGATGTGCGCGGCGAGAGGCCGACCTGTCACGGAATTATTTCCACTTATTATCACTACATAAGTACAACAACTCACTTAGCTAACGGGGAAAGCTCGTTGGTGAACATAGCATGTGAGATGAAAGCGGAGGGATTATTAAACCAGTTAAAATATGACCCTCTGCAAGTTGTTTCTCCTATGGCTAAAGCTATACTGCTTGAACCAAATCATCTAGAGATCCCTATCGATGGATATTGGCATAACTGGGATGGGCCAATTAAGCTGTCATCACCTTTGAATCAAAGAGGTAATGAAGTGATCACGCTTACTCATGCCGTAAGAAATGGTGCTAACGATGAAAGTTTGGTGCCTAAGGGAGATATTTGAACAGGTTGTGTAACCGTTGGATTGCCTAAAGGTCTCCAGACCCAAGGTAACGGAGTACTAATAGTACCTGCCTCGCAATTTGCGAGATTCGCAGATAGTAACTTATCTAGAAAGGGAAGTAGTACAGTTGATAATCTGTCTAAATTTAGTAATTATAGTACCGGAGGTACTACGCAAACAAGCAATATAATGAAAAAATTAGACAACTTAAGAACCCAAGCTAAAACTGCTACTGTCATTGACCGAAAGCTAATTTCTTTACTAAGTAATCCTGAATTACTTGTAATCGCGTATAACAACATAAAAAGTAAACCAGGTAATATGACTCCGGAAATAGTTACGGAAACTTTAGATGGCATGAGCAGTGAATGGTTTATAAAGACAGCGGAACAAACACAGAGCGGTCAATTTAATTTCCAACCGAGCAGAAGAATCGCAATTCCAAAAGCTTCAGGAGGAACTAAACCACTTTCAATTGGATCACCCAGAGATAAAATAGTTCAAGAAGCATTAAGACTTATTCTTGAAGCAATATTTGAACCTACCTTCTCTGATCATTCCCATGGTTTTAGACCTGCAAGAAGCTGCCATACTGCACTCAAAGAATTTTATACCAATTTCAGAAGCTCTCAATGGCTTATAGAAGGAGATATATCTAAGTGCTTCGATTCCATCGAACACCGGAAACTGATGAATCTTATTGAAAGTAGAATTACCGACAGAAGATTTACCCAGTATATAAACAAGGCATTGAATGCTGGATACTTTGAATTCAGAGTATACGAACATAACATAGCCGGTACTCCTCAAGGGTCTATTATTAGCCCGCTATTAGCTAACATTTTCTTACATCAACTAGATGCATTCGTAGACTCACTTAAATTAGAGTTTGATAAAGGGGTAAAACCCAGAAGAAATCCAATTGCAAGAAGGTACGAATGGAAAATAGCGAAAGCCAAGAAACTAGGAGATCTGATATTAGTTAGGGATCTAGCAATTGAAGCGAAAAAATACTCTTTTGTTGACTTCAATGATACAGAATATAGAAGGTTGATGTATACTAGATATGCAGACGACTGGATCATAGGTATCAGAGGTACTCACTCGGACGCGTTGATGATCCTTGATAAAGTATCTGAATTCTGTTCTAATATTGGGCTAAAGGTTAGTCCAGATAAAACGAAGATAACCAACCTGAGAACCTCAAAAGGGTTATTCTTAGGTGTGGAATTATCTAGAAGTAATCATACCAAATTTTCTAGAGTAGTAATTAGCTCCTCTACAAAAAGACTACCTTTAAATCTTAGATTAACAGCTCCAATACCTAGAATTATCAAGAAACTGACAGATACAGGATTTATCGACAACGGTAAACCTGCTCCTAGATTTTTATGGTTACATAATAGCCATGACCAAATCATTCATCTATACAACGCCGTTTTTAGAGGATACCTTAACTATTATTCCTTTGTGCACAACTACTCTAGACTAGTATCCTTATTAAATCACACTTTAAAACAGTCAGCGGCAAAACTACTGGCTGCAAAATTTAAATTAGGTACTAGAGCAAAAGTTTTTGAAAAATATGGTAACCTTCTGACCTCACCAAATAAGATCTCATTTATCAATCCTAGTTACAAAGGAAATCATATGAACTTTAAAACAGGCACAAATAAACCACAAACCTTGGAAAATATTAAGGCTCTATCTGTGGATAGCAAATCTTTGGCAAACTTACTAAATAAAGTTTGTTTAGTTTGTGGATCTAACTATAAAGTAGAAATGCACCATGTTAGAAAAATGAGTGATCTTAACCCTAAAGTTAGTCATATTGACAAACTAATGGTTAAAGCAAAAAAAAAACAAGTCCCACTTTGCAGAAAATGTCATATGAAGAAACACAATAGCAATTAATTAAGTAGTATTATTGATGGAGAGCCGTACGATGCGAAAGTATCACGTACGGTTCGGGAAAGGGTATGTACTCTGGGACTTCACTTGAATAAAGGAATATGTATCTAGTTCACTCTTACATGCTGCCTGCTGATCGTTATGGGAAATCGATCCCGTGGGCCCAACTATCAAACTCCGGGGACACCCTAAAGATCATAGTACCAAGCCATAATGGAAACGTTATGTGTGGCCAGAATAATTACCTGGGTACGGTAACAAGCTATGATATGAACGAAAGTGAAATGGGTTATCGCGGATCTAAATCCAGCGCTATTGCACTGGTAAAAGAGCAACGAGTGGACGGTAGTTACAGTTTTCTAGTAGGACTGTTAAGGTGCACTCTAATGGCCCCTGTAAGGGGGTATCAAACTGAAATCCTTTCTAACAAAATTAATGTATCTGAAAATGTAGTTGTTACAAAAAGACCAAAGTTAAATAAACTAGATCCTTGGTTTATGACCGGATTTGTTGATGAACCATTTACTTCAATTAGTTGTTCTAATAAATTAGTTGTATGAGGTACTAATATGTCGTCAGGAGTAGGGATGGGTCTAATAACAAGACAGATTGCTAAGATGTATAAATTTAATAATTATCAATATTCTGTTGTAATAGGGTTATTATTATCAGATGCTTGGATTATTTATAATAAAAGATCGGTTAACCCTCGAATAGGTTTTAAACAATCTTTTGCAAAATTTGAATATCTTTTTTCAGTTTTTACCATATTATCACCTTTTGTTTTTTTAAGAAATAATAGTGTACCTGCTCTAGTTACGAATATAAGGAATAATAAAAAAAAATATAGCCTTAAATTTTTGTACTCGATCTCTACCTTGCATTAAAGATATTCATTTACTATTTTATGAAGATAATAAAAAGAAAATACCTCAGGATATTTACAATTTATTAGATCCTATAGCATTAACTCATTGGATATGTGGTGATGGTTCGGTTTCAAAAAAAGGTTTATTACTATGTACAGATTCTTATTCAATAGAAGATGTAGTAAGATTAGTGAATGTATTAATAATACGTTATAATCTAATCTGTACAATTCGACTACATAGAGAAAATCAATATAGAATATACATTTCTGAAAGATCTTTAAATTCTTTAAAAAAATTAGTTTTACCATATATGGTTAATTCTATGAAATATAAAATTTGTCACTAAACTCGGAATTATTTATTAAAATATAATCCAATTTAAGTTGTGCTTAGCTCTACATCCATACAAAAGGGTTGTTTTAGTATTGAATTATATAAAGATTCTAAAGCTAAATTTAAGTATACTCCTAGATTAGTTTTTAGAATTAACTTACATGTTAAAGCTTATAAGTTTTAAGGATACATTTGGAGTGGGAACTGTTAGTACAAAAGGAAAAGTAACTAGTTATACAGTTAAAACATTTAAAGATCTTGCGGTTATTGTTAACCATTTTAAACTATATCCTCTTGTTTCCAGCAAATATCTTGTAGTAGGTATCAATATTGGTTACAAGCTTATAATATTTTGGCTTTGGCAACAAAAGAACATTTTAATTATCAAGGTATGACAAAATTGGCTACATTAAAAAATTTAACTAATTTCGGATTATCTGATAGTTTGAAAGCCTGATTTTAATATTTCTTTAATTGATACTATGTCTTACAATTTTAAGGGTATTCCTCATGGAATGTGGGTAGCAGGATTTGCAAGTGGAGATGGATCTTTTTTTACTAAGTTGACACAGTATAAAGATACATTTCATACAGGTTGTGTTTTTAAAATAACTCTTCATCTTAAAGTATTAGAAGGTTTATACGATTATCTTTCAAAATACTTTCCAAATATTTCTTTCAACAAATATAATTCAAGAACAAATAAAGTTTCAAAACAAACTGTAAGTTTAAATATTTAAAATATTAAAGATATAGGTAATATTGTAATTCCTTTTTTGGATTTATATCCAGTCTTAAAGAAAATGGATTATATTGATTTTAAAAATATTTATAATATTATTTTATCAAAAGGTCATTTAAGTTATGAGGGTTTGGCCCAAATTAAACAAATTAGGAATAATATGAATGATAAACGAACAGTATTTTAACTTTGGGTTTTAACAGATAAATTTTTTTGATAAATTCAGTTAGCCATGGAATCAGATTTAGAATTAGGACAATTTAGACTATTAGATGTAGATAATAAATTAATTATACCAGTGGATTGCCACATTAGATTAATTGTTACTGGTAAGACATCTTGCCCCTATTAAGTTTAGGTTAATATAAACAAAATTTTTATTTTTTTGTTATTTTTTAAATTTAATTTGAATCTCGCTATTTGCTGGAAAACTCTAATGTTTAACTTACCTATATTTAAATAGGTGAAAATAATTAAAATGTTACAATGAGCAATCAGCAGGAAACCAATTAGTGATAGTATTAGTATAATAATTACTATAGTAGGATCCTCAGAGACTACACGCGAGAAATTTGTTTAAAATTTAAGATATAGTCCAAGTATAAAAATTTGATTAAACTTTCAACAGAGATAGAAAAATTTTTATTTATAAATATTATTTGTACTACTCTATTTTTAGTAAATAAACTATTATTCCATTTCCTGCCACTAGAAGAAATAAAAAAAGGAAAAATTATACTAAAATAGTAAACAAGTGTGATAATAAAGTTTACTATATAAATATAGTTATTTACGGTTAAAACTTAGGTTCTACTGTAAATTTGAATAGATTTTCAAAAAATTGACAAAATTTAATATTTTACCTTCCGATATATATTCTATAATAGAAATTATTCTCAGGGTTAGAAAAAATAATAGTACATTTAATACTAGATTTAAATTTAAAAAATCTATCGATCATTATTATTATATAATTTATTCTTTCTTAAAACTTTATCATTATTGCTCAAATATTCCTTATTTAGGTAAATCTATTAGAAAAATTTGTTATTCCTTAGAATTTAGTACAAGCCTTGTATAAATGAATTATACTTATTATTTGAACCCATTAAAAATAAGGTATAAATAATACCTCAGAATATTTATGATTTATTAACTCCTATATCTATAGCCCTTTGAATTAAGAAAGATGGAGAAATAAAGGTTTAGTTTTATGTACAGATAGCTACACTTTTTGTTTTATTACAAGAGGTGGTAACATTAGTAAATGTATTAAAAATAAAATATGATATTAATTGTACAATTCAAGGTATTAAAAATAATAGACCTATATTATATATTTTAGGTGAAAGTATGCTTAAGTTAAGAACTTTAATGAAACATTATATTTTATATCCGTTGCTTTTTAAGCTTAATTTTATTTAAATTTTTATATTTGGCTGATGTAATTCACAGCTTTGCTGTACCTTCTTTAGGTTTAAAATTAGATGCTTGCCCTGGTAGATTAAATCAACTATCTTTCTTAGCTGAAAGAACTGGTACATTCTACGGTCTTATGGCCTAAACTATAGTGAACCTATAGTTATAAACTATAAAATTGCGGGAACGCCCTAAAGCAATCAGAACCAAGTAGGAGTAGTAATATATCTTATGGCGCAGGTAATGACTCGCGGTATGGTAAAATCATGATTGATAATTCAATGGGTAATCCGCAGCCAAGCACCAAGTATTATTGGGTGTGCAGTTCATCGACTAGACGGTAGTTGGTATTATTTTTATTACTATTATAATGCTTAAGGTATAGTCAAACCCCACCTGAAAGGGTGCAGGATAGTATAATTTATTATATTTTCTGTTTATTAGATATACATAATAATTAGTGTGTTTAGGGAAAAATTTTTACGATAGTTTGCTAAACTTTTATTTTAATGTAAATAATTTAAGTTATTTTTAATTAATTGTATTATAAATTATTATTATAACATTTTCAATCTTAAAGTTGCTTATTTTAGTATTTTATTGCATAGTGAAATTAATCAAAGTATTCTTAATAATTATCTTTTATTTGAGAAGCGTAGAAGTTTATTGGCTTGTGCCCCTATTAGTAAAACTTTTAGTACAATTACTACTAGAGCTTTTAGTACAACTGCTACTAGACAAGCTGGAGATTTCAATTCTGAGTTCTTAGCGTTAGAACATATTAATAGTGGAAAACCTACAACTGCTTCTGTAATTAATAAAATATTATTAAATCAGGATATCACTATTACTGATTCTAAATTAAAAGAATTATTAAAAGTTGAAGGTGTTGAACTAAATTTACAGACATCTACTTTGCCTTTGGCACAGGAAGATTATAACCTTTTTTCAGATTTAACAGGTAATTCTAATTATAAAGGGCATTTCGGTGTATATATGTTTATCCATAAGATTACTGGTAAAAAATATGTAGGTTCTTCTAACTTGTTAAGACGTAGAATGGATTATTACTTTAAAGGGGATTTTCCTTTAATGGGGAAATTTTTACCTTTACTTGCTCAAGAAGGATTAGGTGCTTTTAAATTAATTATATTTAAGTTAGATAAAAATAAATTTAAATTTAAGGATGCTTTAATTTTAGAGCAATATCATTTATTAAATAAAGAATTTGATCTAAATACATTAAGAGTTGTTAATGCAGGCTCTTCAAAAGGTGAAAGTGTGTATGTTTACGATTTAACTTGTAGTAATCTTTATTATCATGCTAGCTCAAAATTTGAGTTAAAAAGAGTATTAAAAGTTCAACCAGAGACATGTAAAAAATATTTAGATTCAAACCTTCCTTATCTTAATAGATTTTTATTGTTAAGTGGCTTAATTCCTAAAGCAGTTTTAAGTAATATGTCCACTCAAGAGTTACTTGATATAATGCAAAAAGAAAGACAAATTACGTATACATTAGGTACTCGTAGAAATATTCCAGTGATCTTAGAAATTAAAGATGGAAATAAATTTGTTGATTCTTGAGGTCAAACTCTTAAATTTGATTCTCTAACTGCATGTATTAACTATCTAAGAGACTTAGGCTTAATTATAAAAAGAGATACTCTTTCTAAATATATAAAAATTGAAAAAGAGTTCTATCATTTTTTATGTAAATATTATGAGAACTCTAAACCTGATAACTTTGAAGAAGTAGGATTAATTATTGATGAATACAAAAAAATTATGAAAAGAGTTGTTATTCCAAAGGTTAATAAAAATATAACTATATTAGTAAAAGGTCCTGTTTTTGAAAAAGAGTTTTAAACTATTACAGATACAATCAAATATTTTGAGTCAATTAATATTAAATTAGATAGATAATATTTATCTATTAAATTAAAAAACGGTAAACAATATAAAGGATATTATTTCCATTATTTATAATTATCGTAGCGCAAGCGTTATTAGATATATTGGGCTAGCGCAAGCTATAGCTCCAGTTTTACATTAAAAATCGTAAAGAAAATTTGCAATGTTCAGAAATTTGCTTGCGACTAGGTAGCGTTTTTGATTATGAGAGTGATGTTGATATTTTTCTATTACTACTACTTTCTACTAGCGAACTAATAGTAATATACGACGTTATATTGTTAGAGCTGAGTTTAAAATGCACAACTTTATTATCCCACGTAATTAAAGAAGTGATAGCTAGGCTTTTTATAGGATATATTAGAAATATCTATAAATTAATTAATATGAAGATTAAACTGATTGAAGGCCCTTTAACGCGTTTCTGGTATTACGGTGGTTTACTAAAAAATCTTTTAAAAAGATTGCAAATTCTGAATATATTCGAGCAATGGAATATATTTTGTAGTAGAAAAACATTAAAAATTTGCAGGGTTACAGGAATAATGAGCTTATTAATTACGTCGATCATAAACAGTAAACTAGGAAACCCCGGATACCTTATTACTAAAATAGTAAGGTGCTTAGGATATATTAAATTTTTAATATACTCTGTAAAGAGGTTAATACAAAGTAACTTGTATTTTAACACCTGGCGGGGGCAGGATGACCACCAAGCGGGTACTTTTAGACCGAATACCTTGCAAAATTGGTCTGCTTACACATTCAGCATGTTTACTTACCGAATGAAAATCCATATAAAATATAACCATTTTATTACCGGAACTCGAGGTTTTAAAACTAGTTCTTCTTTACCTAAAGGTGATAAAAAACCAAGTTTAATTAAGCCATCATCTCATTCCTTTATAGATAAAAATTTAACTTATGCAATCTTAGCTCAATTAAAAAAAGGTCTATGACTAACTCCAGAGTTAAAAAGAAGATTAAATTTATTTATAGAGAAAAGTCAGTATTTTCTTGCTGAATCCTCTAAGAAAACGGGTATGAAATCTCCACAAACCAGAAGGTTATTTGAGTTATTCATTCACAGTTTATTATTTCAAGTACAGGCTATAGAATTATTATCTAAAAATCCAGGAAGTAAAACACCAGGAATAGATGAAAAAATTCTAAGTAATACATTTAATAGCAAATTTGAACTTCTTAAACTCTTAAAGCAATTCAGATCCAATAAGATTATGCCTTTGAAAAGAATACTAATTCCTAAGAATAATAATTTGAATGCTTTATCTATTCCTTCTATTTTAGATAGAGCCACTCAAGCATTATTTTTATTAGTTCTAGATCCTATAATAGAACCTCATTCAGATCTATTTAGTTTTGGGTTTAGAAAAGGTAGAAGTAATGTGATGGCTTTAGCCACACTACAAAAAGCTCTACAAAGTAAGGGAGATAGCATTAACCGTACAGTAGATACACAATATATTTGAGATGCGGATATAAGAAAATGTTTTGATAAAATCAATCATAATTGATTATTAACGAACGTACCGATTCCATCGAAATATTTATTTATTCTAAATGGTTGGTTAAAAGCAGGTTTTATAGGTTTTAATGAGACTAAAGTTTATCCTATCAGTGTAGGTATTCCTCAAGGAGGAATTATTAGTCCTTTACTTATGAATTTCACTCTTAATGGCTTGGAAAATATTCTTGAAGAAGCAAAACTAGAATTTAAAAATTCTACTAAACATGCATATCTAAATTACAGGGAAATAGATGGATTCAGTCTGTATGTTAAATCTGTATCCAGAACTTTTAAAGATCGAAAATTTAAAAATCGGTCAATAGCCTGTAGAATTGTTAGATTTGCGGATGATTTTATAATTATCTCAGGTTCGGCTAGACTTCTTAAATTAATACAATCAAAAATTGAAAAATTTTTAGAAATTAGAGGACTAGAAATACATCCGGATAAGAGCAAAGTTATTAAATTTGGAGTAAATACACCTTTCAACTTTTTAGGTTATACATTCAACTATATTATAAGAACTAATCATATCAGAAATAAATTCTTACATCATAGAAAACATGAATGAAGACTTAAAGGAAGAGCTAGACTATTTACATATCCATCCGCAGAAAAATTTAAATCTTTCAAATACGCTTTAATAGATTTATTTAGAAATAATCTTAATACTAGCGCCTTTGAATTAATAGCTGCACTTAATCCTAAGGTCAAAGGATGGGTTAATTATTTTTCTTTCTCTAATTCTGCAGGAACTTTATCTTCACTTAAGAAATTTCTTTACAATAGAATCAAAGTCTGAATGCTGAAAAAACATCCTAAATCCTCTATTATCTGATTAAATAATCAATACATGATGCTGGATTTAATAAAAAAGCAACACAAACTTGACTCGGCGACTTACGATGCTTTACAAATTAAAATTCTTAACCATGAAAGTGCAAGAACTAACAAATGGAATTTTTATGGGTTATCATTCAGAGACTCTAAAAAAAATACTTATAATATTCCTAAGTTAAATATACTTAATTGGCCTACGAATATTAAGAAAATAGTAGTATTGACAGTATTCGCTCCTGCAAGAAAACTCTTGAAGACTAGTGTGTATGACAACAAAGATCAATGAGTTAAAGAATCGTTAAAACTGGCCGCATTACATATTAATAAAAAGTATTCACTGTTTGATAGTTTATGAAAAAGGGACGGTGGCCTATGTTATTTCTGTAATAATTTATTTACTCTAGATGAAGACCAAAGTAAAATAGTGGTACATCATAAAGAAGATTGAATATTAAGAAAAAATAACAAAATAGATAACTTAGCTCTCTGTCATGAAAGCTGCCATGTAGATTGGCACAATTCTAATTCTAGATTAACTTCGGAGGATCTGAAAAGTATTACACCAACAATTAAATTCAGCAAAAATAGAAGAGAACTTAAAAGTCCCAAAACAAAATAATTAAGTGTTGTGAAAACTAACCGTTAATATTAAACAAGGATATATTAAATTTGTATAATAATGTCTCTGAACTTATTAAAATAAATTTATAATACGTGGAGTAGAGCTCTATGCATCGAGAGGTGCACGTTGAGATCATATGGGGGTTTTGTAGGCGACTACTATTTCTATCCAAGCGGTATCTGGCATGGTTTCATGCCAATCGTAGTTGAGGCAGTATCTTCACCTGATTTCTTAGTTTGGGTTGACTCAGCTTCTCAATAAAATAAATAATTATTTTTAATTTTTTTATAATTGGACCAAAAGCCTTGTATCTTACAAAATATAATTTAATTGTCTCAAATTTATTCTAGTTATAAATTAACAAAATGCTACAGCTGTTGACTTTAGCTATTAAAATTTTACCCTGCCAATAGTAAAAATACTAAAAATAGTATATGCAGAATATAACTTTTTATTTTTTAACTTGAATTAGCTTGTATACAATATTTATTATTGGACCAAGGCAACATATATGCTCTTAATATATGATAATAATGGTAACTAAACCCACTTTATGAAACAGATATAAACTTAAATGAAATGATCTTAACTGAATTGAAATGAACTTTGGATCCCTATCTGGACTCAGAACTTGAAAGAATTATAACTTGCGCGTATCTTAAACGAAGGTTTTTAAAGTCAAAATTAGTATTTAAAAGTATTTTCAGTGTTCTTTGCTAGAAAATTTTTAGTTAAAAGTATTTTATTTAATTAGTTATTATAAACTTTATGTAAATAAAAGTATTTGATTAAATCAGAAACTTGTTAAAAACTGTTGTTAAAAGTATTTTTTATTTTAATTTAAACTTATTAAAATTAGTAGTTAAAAGTATTTCATGTAGTTAGTAGTTTTATAAAATATGTGGATAAAAGTATTTTGTTAAGTTATATACTATATAAAGTTAGTAAAAAAATATTTTGTTTAGTTAGTTATTAATAAAAATTTTAGATTAAATTAATAAAACTTTTGCTTTGTTGCTTTTACGATTTAAAATTGTGATTAAAAGTATTTAATTGAATTATTCAGTTGTTAAAAATATTAAAATAAAAGTATTTTAGTTAAAAATAAAATTGAGATTATATCAAATAAAAGTATTTTCTATCTTATTTAAGATAGAAAATACTTTTAT
>Ga0153974_1000003_pt1 | contig 70089 bp, 54 predicted proteins | sample TSGA058MetaG_FD_104741 | JGI IMG/M metagenome (GOLD analysis project Ga0153974, IMG submission 104741) | Attine ant fungus gardens microbial communities from Georgia, USA - TSGA058 MetaG | ecosystem: Host-associated > Fungi > Mycelium > Unclassified | place: USA: Georgia, Yuchi Wildlife... | reverse complement strand
TTATTTTTGGCATTTTTATTTCTGCGTACTTCTCTTGTCACTGAAGAGTGAAAGGCAGTTTGACTGAGGAAACCACTATTCTATGAAAGGCTTCAAAATCACTCTTGCTTGGCAAATCCTAATCGCACTGATTTTAGGTATTGTTGCCGGAAGCATCCTCCACAATGCACCAGATAGCCGTGACTGGCTGGTGGTCAATATTTTAAAACCCGCGGGTGACATCTTCATTCATTTGATCAAAATGATTGTTATCCCGATCGTTGTTTCATCGCTCATCGTCGGTATTGCCGGTGTCGGGGATGCAAAAAAATTAGGGCGTATCGGCCTTAAAACGATTATCTATTTTGAGGTGATCACCACTATCGCTATCGTGGTCGGCTTGACGTTAGCGAATGTGTTCCATCCAGGAACCGGCATTGATATGTCTGCGTTAACCACTACCGATATCTCAAAATATGAAGCCACGACGCAACAAGTACAGAACGGGCCACATAGCTTAGTCACCACTATCCTGTCGATCATCCCACAGAATATTTTTGTCTCTTTTGCTAACGGCGATATGCTGGCGATTATCTTCTTTTCAGTATTATTTGGTTTAGGTTTATCGTCTCTACCTGCTGAGCATCGCGATCCGTTGGTCTCTGTTTTCCGTTCGATCTCGGAAACTATGTTTAAAGTCACCAATATGATCATGCGCTACGCACCTGTCGGCGTGTTTGCACTCTTGACAGTGACCGTGGCTAACTTTGGCTTTGCTTCTCTTTACCCACTCGCAAAACTGGTCGGCCTGGTTTACGCCGCAATCTTACTCTTTGCGTTTGTGGTATTGGGAGGGGTCGCGAAGCTTTGTAGTTTGAATATTTGGACACTAATGCGCTTGTTAAAGGATGAGCTTATTCTGTCCTATTCAACCTCAAGTTCAGAGACCGTGCTTCCTCGGATCATGGAAAAGATGGAAGCTTATGGTGCGCCAAAGTCGATCACAAGCTTTGTAGTACCGACCGGTTACTCCTTTAACTTAGATGGTTCGACGCTCTATCAAAGTATTGCCGCAATCTTTATTGCTCAACTGTACGGTATCGAACTTTCCTTGACCCATCAGATTATTTTAGTCCTCACCTTGATGGTTACCTCAAAAGGTATCGCGGGTGTACCAGGCGTATCCTTTGTAGTGCTATTAGCGACACTGGGTAGCGTAGGCATCCCGCTGGAAGGCTTGGCCTTTATCGCTGGGGTCGACCGCATCATGGATATGGCGCGTACTGCATTGAATGTAGTCGGTAACGCCTTAGCCGTCTTAGTAATCTCTTGTTGGGAAAAACAGTTTGATGTAAATAAAGCGCGGGCTTACGAACAACAAATGTTGGGAACATCGCGCGCTAAATAACTGGCTATTGATTACTGATCAATCGGGAGTGCATGATACGGGTTATCCCTTTCATCACTCCCGTTTTTTTTGCCCAAAATAAGGTTTCATTATGTCTCTCAATCTTCATAGTCTCATGACCGAAGGCCGCAACAACGCTAGTGAGAATATCGATCAGTTATCGACGGCCGAAATGCTGAAGGTCATTAACGAAGAAGATAAAAAAGTTGCCCTAGCAGTTGAGGCGATTTTGCCGGAAATCACTCAGGCAGTAGAGGCGATTACCGCTGCTTTTGCACAAGGTGGACGACTCATTTATAGCGGTGCTGGCACCTCTGGACGTCTAGGTATCTTGGATGCGAGTGAATGCCCACCAACCTTTGGAACCTCGCCTGATCAAGTCGTTGGATTAATTGCCGGTGGGCATAAGGCCATTCTGCAGGCGGTTGAGAACGCGGAAGATAATGCAGAACAAGGGGCTAAAGATCTACAGGCCATCGCATTTAGTTCACAAGACATTCTAGTCGGTATAGCAGCCAGCGGTCGTACACCTTATGTTTTGGGAGCATTGTCTTGGGCGAAGCAGTGTGGGGCCGTCACCATCGCCATCAGCTGTAATGGCCAAAGCCCTATGGCAGAGTATGCAGATATTGCGCTCAGCGCGATAGTGGGGCCTGAAGTGGTTACAGGATCGTCTCGATTGAAAGCGGGAAGCGCTCAAAAAATGATCCTGAATATGCTGACGACGGGGGCAATGATCCGCAGCGGCAAAGTGTTCGGAAACTTGATGGTGGATGTAGAAGCGACTAATCAGAAGTTAATCGAGCGGCAGAGAAACATCGTTATCGATGCCACTGGCTGCTTGGCAGAAGAGGCTGAAGCCGCGCTCGAAGCGTGTAATAGACATTGCAAAACGGCAATACTAATGATCTTGGCAGAATTGACGGCAGAGCAGGCGCAGGCCTTGTTAATCGAGCATAAAGGGTTTATTCGTTCCGCACTGTCAGTATCCGGTGATTATTAGCGAAATGATTATATTTATCATTTGAAAAATCTATTACACTCTTAGTTTTTCTCAACATGATAAGCGCTCAGGTTCTGTTGACGACCCCATGCGCAACAACAGAGGTAATGACTATGCAACGCAATTCTGTTTTCCGTCCTTTATTGCTGGTGACAGCGCTGTTTTCGGCGGGAGCCTTTGCTGAAGAGGCACAAACTCTTACTCAGCCTGTCTCGAAAGGGCTTTACGAGCTAGCTTATGGCCAATCTTCACAACAATTGTATGTGGCTAGCGCGGGCAGCCGCCAAGAAACCGGCGGTGCGGTCTATGTGCTTAATCCACAAAACTTAAAGACTGAGCAAGTGATTAAAGAGCCTCTTAAGCCATTTGGCGTAGCCATCGATAATACTCAGCATATACTTTATACCGGTAATACGCGCGACGGTTCAATTACCGCGATCGACTTACAAACTAAAAAAATTATCGCGCAGCAAGTGGTCGAAACACGTCAACGTACCGAATCCTTCAGACCGCCGCAAATTCGTGAGATTGCTGTCGATGCGACCACGCATCAAGTCTATGCGACTGGCGTAGGCGCTGATAGCGTGGTTTGGGTGTTAGACGGTAAATCACTGAAAGTGATCAAAACTATTACTGGCGTAGGTAAAATGGCAACGGGTCTGGCTTTAGATGCCTCACAGCATGCGCTGTACCTCTCCAATGCTGATGCCGAATGGATTAAAATCGATACGCAAAACAACAGTATTGTAAAACGGACGAAGCTAGATTTACCGGGCGATCATATGCTGTTAAATGTCAGTTTGGATACCGCAGGCCATCGTGCATTCATCGCGGATTTCAAACAGCCGCAAGTTGTGGTGCTCGATACACAAACGAATAAAGTCTTAACCAGCATTAAGGTTCCCGAATCCTTAGGTGTTCTATTCAACGCGCAGCGCCAAGAGCTTTATGTCACACATCGTAAAGCCGGAACCGTCAGCATTGTTGATACGAAAAGCTATCAGGTTAAACGCACCGTTAAAACCGACGGTATGCCAAATAGCTTAGCACTGTCCGATAAGGGCGATGTCCTATATGTCACTGTTAAGCAACCCTCTTCTCGTGAGAAAGAAGCGACCCAGCCAGATACGGTCTTACGTATCACGTTGTAATAAAAAAAGGCCTCACTTCACATGAGGCCTATACTGATCGCTCAAGTGGTGCCAACATCGCTCACAAGCGTATCGAGTCTGGCCTCACCGCATTGAACACTCATCCTCCTCTCCTTGTCACACTCTAGGGTTTTCGATTACCGTACTAAGAAGTCAGTTAAGCGCTGCCTCATAGGTGGGTAGTGAAGTACGGTAAAGCCCAAAACCTTTCTTTAAATCAGTGATGTGCAATAGATCGATTTTTTTATTTGGTCGTTGTAAGTACAACGGTGATCATTATTAAAAAACCAGCAAATTGCCCTATGGCTACCCTATACATAAAGTTATCCTAGGCATTTACTCGCCCTATGACAGCATATCGCTGCCCTATATAGAAAAGTGGTTACCATGAACAGAGTAAAAACCGTCTCAGTATTCAAAAATGGAAACAGCCGAGCAATCCGCATTCCTCGTGACTTCGATTTTGAAGGCGTTAACGAAATGACTATTGTTCGGGAAGGGGACACAATCATACTTCGGCCGGTGCGCCCAAGCTGGACTTCATTGAGCGAACAATCGGCCGCAGACAGCGATTTCCTTCTCGAGCGCGAGGATGTGATCAGCGACGAAGGGCGCTTTGTAGTGTAATTGCTCGATGGCGCCACACTAAGGGGACCTTGATTTACGTATGACGTGACGACTACGAATTCGCCGAAACCATCGTATTTCTGATCAGCGAGCCTTGAAGGAACTTTCCAAACATCAGTGTGACCGCGTTAAAGATATTACGGATTTTTACGCCGAGCTAAGCGACTGTGATAGTTACCGCGCTCAGGCCGTTCCACGGTGGTTAGGCATATTACTATGCGTTCCCAAGGAACCTATCGTTAAGTTAAGTTGGCCAGTACGAAAGGATTACTCACAATGACCCAGTTAATTATGCTCGATACCAATATCTGCGCATTCATCATGCGAGAGCAACCGACGAGCGTTCTGCAGCGCTTAGAGCAAGCGGTAACGCGTCGTCATAAGGTGGTCATCTCAGCGATCACCTACTCAGAAATGCGCTTCGGTACGACCAGTAAGAAGGCTTCCTCACGTCACATTGCATTGGTTGAGGCATTCTGTGAGCGTCTCGATGAGATTTTACCTTGGGACAAAGCTGCCGTTGATGCCACGACAGAAATTAAACGCACACTCGCTGCAGCCGGTACACCCATCGGACCGAATGACACGGCCGATTGCCGGTCATGCCATGGCAACTAGCGCGTTGCTGATCACGAACAACCTACGTGAGTTTTCGCGAGTCCCTGGTTTACGTATGGAGGATTGGTGTATTTGATGGGTTGTCGGTCATAAATAGAAGACATGAGCAGAGACTTGAATTTAAGTCTTCATGTGGCTCATAACCACGCAAAGGTATTGGTACCTAGAGGCGTAATAAAACTGAGAAAAATGGGTTTAGATACGATATTGAAATCTTAATTTCCTCCCTGATCTACAATCTGGCTACTACCTGATTAGCGAGATTGAAACTAAGTATTTTGTTTAATTTATCGATTGATTTCGGTTCAACGATCTTAGCTAACCGTAAAAGAGCTTGGCGAGTCTTATCCCCAAACGCCCTCAACACTAAGTAAAATAGTTAGCGGCGAACGGGGTAATTAAGTGGTCTCATAGGCCTTATCGAGAGGCTTTTTTTCATTATCACTCTTTAAATAAGAGGGATAATTTCCCGCCCGGTTCGGCTAATTTACTTAGCTTCTTCTCATTAACGGATTGACGTTGTCCTAACTGCGCTAAGGTCGGGGAATCTACTTCGGCGGTAGAAGGTTGATTTCCTTGTGCTGCGACCAAGCGCGCAGCGGCTTGCTGTAGATAAGCCATATAGCCAGCTTTGGTTGATAACTGCTGAGCGTTTACAGGCTGCTGGGCGCGAAGCCAACTACCTAGATAGAACTCTAAGAAGGGTGGTGGTTGATTGGGTTTATCATAGGCGATGCCCTTGAGAAAATAGACGATTGAGCGATAAGGATCGTTTAGCATGACCTGTAGACCAATCTGCTGAGGTAACTGAGCGGGTGCTACCGATTTCCCTTGTGGATCTTTAAGCCAAGTCAAATGCTGTTGTTGCATCGTATTCCAGAAGGTACCCATCGACGCTAGATGACTAAAGTCATGAGTAATACGGACGACGAATGGAAAGTCCTGATTATTGGCGAGCGCTCGAAAGGTCGATACCGTGTGGTGGCCATCGGTCAGGTAGATATGATGGTCCGGTGCCACGACGGCACTTTTTACATCCTCTGTTTCACTGCCAAGAGCCGCGAGACAGCTAAAGCTCGTCGGTTGGGTGAGAGATGATTGACCACTGAAGGTTTTAACCCCTTTCGCCCCACTATTTTTACAGAATTCGTCGAATAACGCTCTGCGATTATTTTGTAACTTGGCGACTTTATAATTCACTTCATCGTCACCAATCGCCGGTTGCGTAGGGCGAATCTGACTGATATTAATGATTTTTATACTCTGGGCAAAAGAGAAGGGACAACATGAGAAACCCACTGCGCTTAGCGAAGCAAATAGAATCCAGGTAACGCGTTTCATTATCTTCTTCCTCATAAGGGGATAAAAAAAGGTGAGCCATCTCACCTTTTCTTTATCATTTAGGAGTCTGAGGCCTCGTTGATTAACTCATGATGAGACTTATCTTTGAGGATCATTTCGAAACTGTGAAGACGCTTATAGATTGACATCAGTTCCACTAACGTAGACCACGAATTGATCAAGTATTGGAATGATGACCGTACTTGATCAAACACGTTGGAGATTTGATTTAACAATCCTAAAGTGATCGTCCCAGCAACGATAGCGGGGAAAAGTACAAATATGCCAAAGATATTATCGATTTGTAGATAAAGAATACGGGTAATATTGAAGTAGAGATAATGGAAGTAGAGACGAAAGTAGTTATAGCGGACTTGGTTGTAGAGCGCTTTTACCGTCGGTGGTGTAGCCCGGCTCGCATCGTCTTCACCATATACCAACTCTTTACGATAGGCGGCCTCTACCCGTTGGTTTTTAAAGGATAGCCCTGGTAGTTTTATTCCCACAACCGCCAATAAAGCCGTCCCAAACAGTGACCAGACAATGGCAATGATCACCAGCGCGTAAGGGATGTCGCCGATAATCGGAACCGATTTTACGTGTACAGAAAGCTGTGCCAAGATCGGTAGAAACGCGATCAGTGTCATAATCGCTTGCAACAGGCTCACCCCCCAACTTTCTAAGGTGTCCGCGAAACGCATCGTATCTTCTTGTACCCGTTGGGAGGCCCCTTCAACATGGCGTAGTTGCCCCCAATTTGCCATAAAGAAGTTATTCATTGCGGTACGCCAGCGAAATACCCAGTGGCTAACGAAGAAATTATTCAACACACCCACTACCACGGCGACTAAGGCAATACCGAGAAAGGTATACACTTGGTGATATAAATCCTCGATTTTTACCGATCCGGCCTTACCTAGGGCTTTTTGGATAAGATCCCAAAACGGTGCGTACCAAGCATTAATCGCGACCCCAACTTGGACACTAAACCAGGTTGAAAAAATAATCAGGGCTAATCCCCAAACGGACCAACGTTGCCAAGGATGATTATCGATTAAGCGCCAGGTGACAGCGAAGAGGGTTACTGCGGCCCAGAAATAGAGATAGAACCAGAGATAGCTTAGCTGCCAAAATCGTGAAATAGTGGCCGGTAGTGGTGCCAAAAAAGCCTTAGCGAGCGCTGGAAAATGAGCCGGTAACTGTGCGGCGATACCGAACCAAAAAAGGACCACGACCAAACTCCATATGGCTGCGCTGGTAAAAAAGAGCAGAGGGCGTGGGAAATAGCACTTAAACATTATGACTCCCTGAGAATTTATTCCTACGGTAACTATACTAAATAAACCGACTGGAGAAGGATCTTACTGGCGATTAAAAAACACATTGTGATGACAAGATGTTAAATGTCGTCACAAAAAATAAGTAGATATGATTTTTGATGTTACTCAACTGTGTTACAATTGGATTGTTACCGGTAACCACCATATAAAAATACGACAGCGTTACCGAACAACACTGTCACGCTATCTTTCACTTTTTCATGCTGCATCATTTGCAGTATTAAGGCAATGTCATGTCAGAACAAAAAAACGGCCAGTCACGCCGTGATTTTCTGCTGAAAACTATCGCCATCGCGCCAGCCATGGCTGTCGGGACGGCAGGGATAGGGGCTCTAGAGAGTCGAAGTGTCTTGGCCGCAGACAACACCAGTTCTGCCCATTCTCAGGCGAGAGATTACCAACCTTCTTGGTTTACAGCGGAAGAATTTGCATTTATTACGGCTGCCGTAACGCAACTGATCCCGAAAGATGAGCGTGGCCCAGGGGCACTGGAGGCAGGTGTTCCTGAGTATATTGATCGTCAAATGAATACCCCTTATGCCACCGGTGCGAACTGGTATATGCAAGGCCCATTTACTCCCGATGTTGAGAAAGAGTTTGGCTATCAGCTCCCTTTAGTTCCGCAGCAAATTTACCGATTAGGGATCGCCGAGGCGAATAATCAAAGCCAGCAGCAATACGGTAAAATCTTTGCCGATCTGAGCGCAGAGCAACAAGTTGAATTTCTTAAGGCATTAGAAAGTGGCAAGGTGAACTTTCAACAGCTGCCGTCAAAAACCTTCTTCTCATTCCTGCTACAAAATACCCGCGAAGGCTTCTTTAGCGATCCTATCCATGGTGGTAACCAAGGATTAGTGGGCTGGAAATTAATTAATTTCCCAGGCGCGCGGGCAGACTTTATGGATTGGGTAGAGCGTGGTGAACGCTACCCATTACCACCAGTATCGATTCGGGGTGAGAGAAGTTAATTATGGCTAATGAACAGAAAAAAGTAGATGCGGTGATCGTCGGCTTCGGTTGGGCAGGTGCGATTATGGCAAAAGAGTTAACCGAAGCTGGCCTGACAGTGGTCGCGCTGGAGCGAGGTCCGCATCGTGATACTTATCCCGATGGCGCTTACCCACAATCGATCGACGAATTAACTTATAACGTTCGTAAAAAACTTTTCCAAGACCTGTCTAAAAGCACCGTAACTATCCGTCACAACCCTTCGCAAACGGCGGTACCTTACCGTCAGCTTGCCGCATTCTTACCAGGTACTGGTACGGGCGGTGCAGGGTTGCACTGGTCGGGCGTTCACTTTCGTGTCGATCCAGCAGAATTACGTCTACGTAGCCACTACGAAGAGCGTTATGGGAAAAACTTTATTCCAGAAGGAATGACGATCCAAGATTTCGGCGTGACTTACGACGAACTTGAGCCGTTCTTTGACCAATCAGAAAAAGTCTTTGGTACCTCAGGCACCGCCTGGTCGATCAAAGGGAACGTTGTCGGGAAAGATAAAGGCGGTAACCCTTATGCGGGAGATCGCTCGCAAGACTTCCCACTTCCAGCCCAAAAAAGAACTTACTCTGCGCAATTATTCTATAAGGCTGCACAAGCGGTTGGCTATCATCCTTACGATATGCCTTCAGCTAACACTTCTGGCCCTTACACCAATACTTATGGGGCGCAAATGGGGCCGTGTAACTTCTGCGGCTATTGCAGTGGGTACGCCTGTTACATGTATTCTAAGGCTTCGCCTAACGTCAATATTTTACCGGCGCTTCGCCAAGAGCCTAAATTCGAGCTACGTAACGACTCCTATGTACTGAAAGTAAACCTGACCGACGACAAAAAGCGTGCAACCGGGGTTACTTACGTCGATGCACAAGGTCGGGAACAGATCCAACCCGCAGATTTAGTGATCCTCTCGGCATTCCAATTCCACAACGTTCACCTAATGTTATTATCTGGAATCGGTAAGCCGTACAACCCGATCACCAATGAAGGTGTGGTAGGGCGTAACTTTGCCTACCAGAACATGTCGACCCTTAAAGCGTTATTCGATAAAAACACTACCACCAACCCGTTTATCGGAGCAGGCGGTGCAGGTGTTGCCGTGGACGACTTTAACGCGGATAACTTTGACCATGGTCCCCATGGTTTTGTCGGCGGGTCTCCATTCTGGGTCAACCAAGCAGGTGTGAAACCCATTTCTGGGCTCCCCGTCCCAGCTGGTACGCCCGCGTGGGGAAGTGAATGGAAAGCGGCTGTTGCAGACACTTATACTCACCATGTCTCGATGGATGCCCATGGCGCCCACCAATCATACCGTAATAACTATTTAGATCTCGATCCCAACTACAAAGATATCCATGGGCAGCCGCTGCTCAGGATGACATTCGATTGGCAAGAAAACGATATCAAAATGGCACAGTTTATGGTGTCTAAGATGCATAAAATTGCCGAAGCGATGAATCCGAAAGCGATTTTAGGCGCAGCTAAAAAAGAGGGCGCACACTTCGATACCACCTCTTACCAGACAACCCATATGAATGGTGGCGCTATCATGGGTGAAAACCCAGCAACGAGCGCGATTAACCGTTATCTGCAAAGTTGGGACGTACATAACGTCTTCGTGCCGGGGGCGTCAGCCTTCCCACAGGGGCTTGGCTATAACCCGACCGGACTCGTGGCGGCCCTGACCTATTGGTCGGCTAAAACCATCCGTGAGGTATATCTCAAGAACCCAGGCCCGCTGGTTCAGGCATAAGGAGAGGCGAATGAAAAAGACTTTTTTAACCCTAGTGTTAACGTTGGTCTCCTTTGGTGCGTTGGCCGAAACATCGGGTGAGCTAGTTAAACGTGGTGAGTACCTTGCGCGAGCAGGAGACTGTGTTGCCTGCCATACGGCGAAAGGTGGGAAATCTTTTGCTGGTGGTTTAGCGATGGCAACGCCGATCGGTACGATCTACAGTACCAATATCACCCCTGATAAGCAGACCGGAATTGGTGATTATAGCTACGACGATTTCCAAAAGGCTGTGCGTCAAGGGATTGCGAAAACGGGTGATACGCTTTATCCGGCGATGCCTTATCCTTCCTATGCGGTTGTCAGCGATGAAGATATGCACGCGCTTTATGCTTATTTTATGCAGGGGGTTCCTGCAGTCGAGCAAGCGAATAAAGCGACCGATATCCCGTGGCCGCTCTCAATGCGCTGGCCGCTGGCGATCTGGCGTAAAATGTTTGCACCAGAGGTCAAAGCTTTCGAGCCTACCACCCAGGATGATGAAAGTGTCAACCGTGGGCGTTACTTGGTTGAAGGGCTAGCGCACTGCGGCGCTTGCCACACACCACGTAGCATCACTATGCAAGAAAAAGTACTCAATGGACAGGATAACACTACGTATCTTGCAGGCAGCAGCTCACCGATCGATGGCTGGACCGCCAGTAACTTACGTGGTGATAATCGTGATGGACTCGGTCGTTGGAGTCAGCAAGAGCTTGAGCAGTTCTTACGTTATGGCCGCAATGACCAAACCGCCGTGTTTGGTGGCATGACTGATGTGGTCGAACACAGTCTACAATATCTGACCGATGCCGATATCACGGCTATTGCACGGTATTTGAAAACGTTGGCGCCACAAAACCCTCAGCAAACGCCATTCACTGCGGATGATCGTGTGGCGAAAGCGTTGTGGAAAGGAGACGATCAGCAAGCGGGAGCCAGTGAGTATGTTGACAGCTGTGCGGCTTGCCATAAGACGGATGGTACTGGCTACAAACGCTTCTTCCCGCAGTTGAAAGGGAATCCAGTCGTCTTAGCCGACGACCCGACGTCACTGATTCACATCATCTTAACGGGGGCACGTTTGCCTGCTGTTGCGGGGGCGCCGACCGCTATCACCATGCCTGCTTTCGGCTGGCGAATGAATGATCAGCAGGTTGCGGACCTCGTTAACTTTGTACGCAGCAGTTGGGGAAATACCCAGTCCTCAGCCGTATCGGCGAGTGATGTCGCGAAGATCCGCAAACAGGATGATGTTAAAGGTCAGCAGGGAAGTCACAGTATTGAAACCTTAGAAAAACGTCAGTAAACGTTTCTCATCTGCATAACGCGGTAACCCCCAGGGCTACCGCGTTTTTTTTAAATATCTTCGAGGTCTTTACCGCGAGTAACGGGCCCGAAAATTGCAACGGATAGGACCACCATCAACATACTGAAGACGATAAATAATACCACGGCACTACTGCCGGCAGACGTCAAAATAACGCCAATCAATAGGCTACTCAGGGCGGTAGAAAGGCGGCTAAAGGAGTAGCAAAAGCCAACTGCACGAGCACGAATCGCCGTAGGAAAGATCTCTGTTTGGTAGGCGTGGTAGCTGTAGGTTAACCAAGCATTGGAGTAGGTGATAAGAAAACCGCAGGCGATCATTAGCCAAGGTTGGTGAGCATAGGCGAAACCTGTTCCACACAGTACTGTCATTAAAGAAGCCCCAACGATCTGCCATTTGTTCTCGAATTTATCGGCATAGAGCGTGCAAAGTAATGAGCCTAAGGGATAAGCTAAAGTAATCACGAAAGCATAGCCTAAGCTGTGTGACAGTGATGCCCCTTTACCTGACAACAGCGTGGGTAACCAATTACCAAAGCCAAAAAATCCAATAGCTTGGAAGAAATTCATCACCATTAACATGAGAGTGCGCTTACGCCATTTAGGTAACCAAATATCCCGAAACTGACCTTTGACTTTGCTCTGAGCAGAGGGACGAGGGAGATCGGTGATGGTCGGCGCACCACAGCGTTTTTCCATATCCATCATGATACGATGGGCGGCTTGAACCTGATTCTTCTCCATTAGCCAACGTGGTGACTCTGGTAATTGCCGTCTAATTAGCCAAATAATCAGTGAGCATACCGCCCCGATAATGATCACCCAGCGCCAGCCAGCTAAGCCAAGCCATTGTTGAGGGATTAACCACCAAGAAAGTAGTGCAACGGCGGGCACTGATAGAAACTGCACAAAGAAAGCAAAAGCAAATGCCTTGCTCCGTAAGCGGGCTGGGGTCCACTCAGCTAAATAGGTGTCGATCGTGACTAGCTCGACGCCAAGCCCCATCCCGACTAAAAAACGGCAGAGCAGAATACCCTCGCTACTTTGCTGGAAGGCCATAAGAAGTGAAAAAAAGCCGTACCAGCCGAGGGCGAAAATGAAGGTCGATCGTCGACCATACCGATCAGCAAAAGGCGCGAGTAAGCTTGCCCCAACGAATAGACCGAGAAAGGTTACTGAGGCAAAAGCAGCCTGATCTGAGATCCCGAAAAGCCCGGCCTGTCCGATATGAAAAATATGATCTGCGACTAACCCGCTACTGATATAACCGGTCTCAAACAGATCAAATAACTCAAAAAAACCGCCGAGCGCTAAAAGACCGATAAAGATCCAGAGAGAACGCGTCGCGGGCAGTGCGTCAATACGTGCGGCAATTGTCGTGGGGGGCGATGATATAGCATTATCAACAGTCATTAGCAGGTTTCCATTCACATTCTGTTTGCATTAAAGATATTATTTTTTTTATTAAGTGGGAGGAGCTCCCCTCTTTGTCCAGCATAAAGCAAGTTAATAAGCTGAATCACAAATTTGTGCAGAATTAAGATAAAAAAAAAGCCACCCTAAAGGGTAGCTTTGCAACCGGATGCTGGAACTAGAAACTGTATCCTGCGACCAGGTAATATCCCCAGCCCGTGTTATTAGTACGTGATCCGCCCAGATCCGCACTGCCTTCCCATTGACCGCCATTATGGAAATAACGGGCCACGAAAGAGTAGTGCCAATGCGCGTAACTGAGCGCCAAGATATGGCTAGAAGCGATAGAGTTTTTCGTCCGTATGGTGCTGTTATTGCCGAGGTCAGAGCCCCAATCGAAGTTAGTGAAACCAATATAGGCTAAGTTCCCTCCCCACAAAGTGGTGATTGGGTACATGTATTTCACTTTGAAACGGTAGCCATCCCAACTATCTTCGTTGGCTGCACCGTAGTTTTCCCACTGATATTTAGCATAGACGTTTAAGGAAAGGGAGAGTTTTGTGCCGGTATCGATATCGGTCCCTAACCCCATATACCAAGTATTTTGGCGGTTCTTATCGTTAGGCCCCATATCGTAGATATAGTTATTGGCGAAATACCACTGTTTAATAGGCCCGATACTCAGGTCTGTATTGGTAAGCTTATCGATCGAGAAACGCGGTTCGATCTCCATGAATAGTGGCGAGCCTTTGCCCTTATCCCAAATACCGACATCGTTTGCGTTACCGACGCCAAAAAATTTAGGTACGTCGACGTAGCCGTAAAAATCGAACCAGTCTTTATGCGCAAAGGCCTCGTATTCTAAGTAAACATCATTATTTGGATGAGGACCGAAACGGGTATGGTAGCTACCTACTACGTTGACACTTTGGTGCCACCAATCAGAAAGGTATTCGGAAGAGTCATCTGCCCAAGCGGATGTTGCTGCGGTTGAGGCTAATACTGCGGCGGCTATCAGTGATTTATATTTCATTATTATTTGCTCATCGAGGATGTAAAACGCGAAAAATGGGTCCCACAAGATCGTGACAGTCAGTAACTGGAGTGCATAACCTGTTTGTCGGCAGAGATTTTACCCTCAAAACTAAGCTTTTGCGGCACTATTAAAAAATTATAATGTGATTCTGATCACACATTATGTGTATAGTGTTGAACTATTTGTTAATTTTCTACTACACGGTGGATTACTAGACAGTGAACTTTAGCGATTAGTGATACTCGTCGATTGTAATGTTAAGCCATGTTAATATTTTAAAAAATGATTAATTAAACGGTTGATCGCTAACCCCTTTCTTAGATAAGTGATTAATTACGTCTGATTGGGCCGCATGTTTGCTTTAAAGGATGCCATTTATGATGAACTCTGAATCGGGGCCGTCTTCATTACGCGAAGATAGATTTGAACTTGCGTCAATATTGCGGACGTTCCAGAAACAGCAACAGACGTTGGTGTTAGCCTCTTTGGACGACGATAATCAAAACTTTACGCTGGTGAGAATGGAAGGGAGTCGTATTCGACTACTTCCTCAACAGAATACCACTCCTCCTACCTCGTCGTTGAGGTTGGTGGCGGAGGGGAGTGAGGCTAAAATCATCTTCAGTATCAATAATGTGACGACTGTCGAGCAACAGGGGCAGCAGTACTGTTTAGGGGAGTTGGTTCCCACTTTTTCCTATATCCAACGCCGTATCAATTTGCGTGTTCCCGTACCATTAAGAGAAGCGTTCTCGCTTGCTATTCATTTACCAGGCCATGTGGAATTACATCGTTTTTTTGTCGATAACTTCTCCACTGGCGGTATAGGACTTTTCAGCCGCGGTCTTCCAAATCCTGCGTTTAAGCAAGGGGCAATCTTTAAAAAGGTCGACCTGAATTTAGGTGAATACGGCGAATACAAAGTCAATGTTGAAGTGATCTCGCTTAGTCCTCTTGACGAGCCTTTACTCGACCATCCTGAACTCACTCACCGCATCTCGATGCGTTTCCTAAATCTATCACTTATTACGCAACGTACTTTTAATAAAATCGCTTACACTTTTGAGGTTAACTTTAATCGTAAACGTTAAGCCAATAGTATGAATTTTCTGAATTTTAAGGTTTAATTATCTGCTGTTCATTCATTTTCTATACTTAGAAGATGATCGACGTTGAGGGAGGTATTAATGGAGCTTGAAACAGAACGTTTGCGATTACGGCAGTGGCAGACTTCGGATCTGATCCCCTTCCGGGAAATGAACCAAGATCCGGACGTAATGCGTTTTTTTATGAACCCACTCAGCGCCATACAGAGTGATGAGCTAGCTAAAACGTTTCGGCTTATCATCCAGCGTAAAGGGTGGGGCTTTTGGGCGGTCGAGCTAAAAGCTACTGCTCAGTTTATTGGCTTTTGTGGCCTGCATGAGCAACCCGATAAATTCACTTTCTCACCGTGCGTTGAAGTTGGTTGGCGTTTTTCGCCGTCCTTTTGGTCTCAAGGGTTAGCAACAGAAGCAGCTGAGCGAGTATTACGATTTGCATTCGAAAATCTTAGTTTACAGCAAGTTGTCGCTTTTACTTCTGTCCATAATCGACGGTCCGAACGTTTGATGCAGCGGCTGAATATGACTCGGCAGCGTACCTTCAATCATCCTCATATCCCCGTGGAACATCCCTTAGCTGAACATCTCCTCTACGCATTGCAGCGGTCAGATTTTTTATTGTCCTGAGTTAACGCATTGGCCTAAAAATGGGATTTCTGGCGATCTATCTCACGTTTTATCGATAATCATCTTGAGGCAGACTGGGGAGTCTGACAAATTGCCTTGAATAAGGTGAAGGGGTGAGATGAAGATCGTCAAAATATTGAACAACAACGTCGTTGTTGTTCAACAAGGCTCAAAGGATGAGCAGATTATTATGGGTCGGGGTATCGCTTTCCAGAAACATTGTGGCGACAATATCGATCAGAGTAAAATTGAGAAGATCTTTGCGCGACAGAATAATCCATTATTTGATCACTTTGTCGAGCTCGTTCAACAGATCCCCCTCAATATACTGCTCACCTGTGACCGAATCGTTACTTATGCTCGTCAGCAACTGGGCCCTTTACAAGAAAGCTTATTCGTCTCGCTGGCTGATCACTGCTTTGGTGCATTAGAGCGAAAACGTAATGGTATCGTTTTGCACAACCGCCTCCTTTGGGAAACGCAACATCTTTATCCTAATGAGTATCAAGTGGCGGTGGTGGCTCTACAAATTATCGAGCAAAGATTAGGGGTTAGCTTACAGTTAGACGAGGCGGGTTTTATCACGTTGCATTTTGTCACTGCTCAGTTGCACGGAGACATGCAAGAGGTTACCCAAGTCACTCGCCTAATGCAGGAAATGTTAAATTTGGTGAAATACCATTTAAGCATTGATTACGATGATAATAGTTTTAGTTACCATCGGTTTGTCACACATTTAAAGTTCTTTGCGCAGCGTTGCTTAACGCAAACACAGGTTAATAGCGAAGAGAGCGAATTGACCGAAACGGTCCATAATCAGTATCGATTAGCATGGTCAGCGGCTGAGTTGGTGGGTAAACATCTCTCGCAGCACTACCAGCATCATATTCAGCCAGAAGAGCTATTGTTTCTGACATTACATATCGAGAAGTTACGTAAAGAAGCACAATTACCACAGTAAACTGACAGGATTGTTACTACCTCGGTAGGCAAAACCTGGGTCTCGCCCAATCGTGGCGGGTTCCGGGTTTTTTCGTTTTTACAGGGAAATTAAACGTTATAGCTAGTCACTGGAGGGAAAATGGACTATCAATCACTCGCAGAAAAAATTATAGAAGGCGTGGGCGGAAAGGAGAACATCACGAGTCTGGTTCACTGCGCAACACGCCTGCGCTTTAAATTAGTTCAACCTGCACTCGCTGAAACTGAGCAGCTTAATGCTTTCGACGAGGTGATCGCTGTGGTGAACAGCGGTGGACAATACCAGGTGGTGATCGGTAATCAAGTGGGCGACGTTTACCAAGCGATCACGACTAAATTGGATAACACTATTGGCGGAAATAAAGCGGCAGGAGAGAGCGGCGCCGACCCGACCTCACAGCCGACATTACTGGCGCGTCTGATCGACGTTATATCAGGAATATTTACTCCCTTTATTGGTGTGATGGCGGCATCGGGGATCATGAAAGGGCTACTCGCGCTAGCGGTAGCATGTGGGGTATTGAACACTGAAGGCGGGACCTATCAGATTTGGTACGCAGCCAGTGACGCACTCTTTTTCTTCTTTCCTCTATTCATTGGCTACACCGCGGGACAAAAATTTGGTGGTAGCCCATTTATTACTATGGTCATTGGCGGAGCGCTTACCCACCCTTTAATGATTAAGGCGTTTGAAGCGAGTCAAGGCGGAGACACTACAGAGCATTTTTTTGGTATACCGATCGTTTTTATTAATTATAGCTCTTCGGTTATACCGATTATCTTAGCGTCGTGGGTAAGCTGTGCAATCGAGAAACGTGTTAGACCACGGCTTCCTCTGGCTATTCGAAGCTTCTTTGCGCCAGTAATTTGTTTGGTAACGGTCGTGCCTCTGACGTTTTTAGGCATTGGCCCTTTGGCTACTTGGCTAAGCCATCTACTTGCGGAAGGCTATGAGGTGATCTATCGCTTTGCGCCTTGGTTAGCGGGAGCGGCATTAGGTGCAGTCTGGCAGATTTGTGTTATTTTCGGCTTACACTGGGGCCTTGTACCAATAATCTTCAATAATCTCGCTGTTTTTGGACAAGACTCTATGATGCCGATGATCCTGCCTGCAGTGATGGGACAAGTTGGCGCAGTACTTGGGATCTTTCTCTACAGCAAGGATCCTCGTCAAAAGGCGCTAGCAGGATCCTCATTCTCTGCAGGGATCTTTGGAGTGACGGAACCGGCTATCTATGGGCTAACACTACCGCTTCGTCGACCTTTTGTTATCGGATGTATAGCGGGTTCGCTCGGCGGAGCTATTGTCGGATTCTTCAGTACGCATACTTACTCTTTTGGGCTAGCCAATATTTTTACGCTTATCCAAATTATTCCCCCTACGGGGCTTGATAGTACGGTATGGGGAGCCTTTATCGGTAATACCATCGCAGTGGCTGTCGGCTGTCTGGGAACCTATTGTTGGGGGCGTCGTACGCAGATTACCGATAATGCTCCAGCGGTCGAAATACCAGAACGTTGTACGGCTTCACCAACCAAACCCCCACTGGCTTCTCACGACTCGACTTTAGAAAAAACCATAACGTTGTTAGCCCCAATGACTGGGCAAGTTATCGCGATGGCCGATATTCCGGATCCGATCTTTGCCGGAGGGTTACTTGGACAAGGTATTGCTATTTTGCCCGATAAGGGAGAAGTTCGCGCACCTTTTTCTGGAACGGTTGAATCGCTTTTCGGCACTAAACATGCATTGGGCTTGCGCAGTGAACAGGGGGTCGAACTGTTGATTCATGTCGGTATTGATACCGTCAAACTGGCAGGTAAACCCTTCACCCTGCATGTGACAGGAGGCGATGCCATCACTGCAGGACAGCTACTCATGACTTTCAACTGCAAGGTCATTACCGATGCTGGGCTTTCGTTGATTACCCCAATCTTGGTGACTAATAGCGACGATTTCAGCTCCGTAGAGTGTGCAGCAGGTAGCGACGTGATAGAGCAACAGCCTTTATTAATTATTACAGCCTAAGTTAAGGAGATGACAATGAAACAGTTTCCAACCGACTTTCTGTGGGGCGGAGCCGTGGCGGCCAATCAAGTGGAAGGCGCTTGGCAAGAAGGTGGTAAAGGTATCTCGACTTCAGATGTACAACCTAATGGCATTTTTGGCGAAGTTAATGACCGTAAAAATCATTCCTTCAGTCTGAAGGATATCGCTATCGATTTTTATCATCGTTACCCTGAGGATATTGCGCTATTTAGCGAAATGGGATTTGGCATACTTCGTGTATCAATTGCTTGGACACGTATTTTTCCAGAAGGTGACGAGTTAACGCCCTGCGAGGCCGGCCTAGCTTATTATGATAAATTGTTTGATGAGCTGGAGAAACACGGAATTAAAGCGATGGTTACCCTCTCACACTATGAAATGCCTTGGCATCTCGTCACCCAATACGGCGGTTGGTCTAATCGGGAAGTGATCACTTTTTTTGAGCGCTACGCCAAGGTAGTGTTCAAGCGTTACGCTAAAAAAGTGAAATGGTGGCTTACGTTTAACGAAATCAATATGTCCCTCCATGCGCCGTTAACCGGTGTGGGACTACAAGATGGTTGTAGTAAAAGTGATGTCTACCAAGCCATTCATCATCAATTAGTCGCCAGTGCTTTAGTCGTCCGCGCCTGCCATCTGCTCATTCCGGACGCCAAAATTGGTAATATGCTGCTGGGTGGGCTGGTCTATCCACTGACTTGCCAACCTAACGATGTATTCGAAACCTTACAAGAAAATCGTAAATGGCTGTTCTTTGGCGATGTGCAATGCAGGGGCGCCTACCCAGGCTATATGCTGCGCTATTTCCGTGATCAAGGCATCGATGTTGTGATTACGGAGGAAGATAAGCAGATACTCAAACAAACCGTCGATTTCATTTCATTCAGTTACTATATGACGGGCTGCGTCACCGCGGATAAAGCGTTGAACAAGAAAATCCGTGGAAATATCCTCAACATGGTACCGAATCCCCATCTACAAGCCTCTGAGTGGGGATGGCAGATCGACCCTGTGGGATTGCGCACACTACTTAATGAGTTGTGGGATCGTTATCAAAAACCGCTCTTCATCGTAGAAAATGGCTTCGGGGCTAAAGATCAACCCGATGAGCAGGGAAGAATCGAAGATGATTATCGCATTAGCTACATGAATGATCATCTTGTACAGGTGCGCGAGGCAATCGAAGACGGCGTCGATGTGCTTGGTTACACCTCTTGGGGACCGATCGATCTGATTAGTGCCTCGAAAGCGGAGATCGGTAAACGTTACGGATTTATTTATGTAGACCGTCAAGAGGATGGGTCTGGCACCTTGGCAAGAACTAGGAAGAAAAGTTTCCATTGGTATCAAGAAGTTATTCGTAGCCACGGCGCGAGTTTAAAAGCATAAAATAAAAAAAGGCATCCTTGGATGCCTCTTTTTTTTAAACGAATATAGCGAGGGGATTTAAGTGTTTAGAAAATCATTTTCATCCACGGATAACCAATAAACAGCAGGGCGAGTAGAAAAATTAAACCGAAAATCGAACCTAGCCGCCAGTAATCTTTAGTCGGTAAATAGCCGCTACCATAGTAAATAGGACTCGGGCCGGTACCATAAGGCGTAATGATCCCCATAATGCCTAGAGAGGTAACGAGTAATAGACAGAAAATCTGCATATCGATACCAGGAATCGCTGCTCCAATAGTGAGTATAGCCGGGAGCAGTGCGGTGGTATGCGCGGTTGAACTGGCGAACAGATAGTGAAGTAAGTAGAAAGCTAAAAAGAGCATCACCGTTGCAACGCTCGGACTAATTCCGGTTAACAGTACTCCTGCCTCTTGACCTAACCAGCGAATAAAGCCGACGCGTGCCAAGCCATCCGCCAAGGCAACCAGTGTGGCAAACCAAGCGAATGTGTTCCAAGCGGGTTTATTACTGGTGATATCGTTCCAGGAGAGTACTCCCGTCCATAACATTAACACCACGACTAATAATGCTGCCATTGCCGGTGCAATCCATGCAGCAGCAAAAATCCACATCAGTAACGCGCAGCAGACAAAGCACAACAGTAAAATTTCATTACGCGACATTCTACCGAGTTTTTTCAACTCGCCGGCAGCCCACTTCGGCACTTGCTCGTTAACTTTGACTTCCGGGGGGTATAACCAATATGCCAGCAGGGGCATGGTGATAATCAGTAAAATCCCTACGGGAAGAAACGCTAAAAACCATTTTCCCCAGCTAATATCGATACCCACTACACTTTTCACTAACGCTAACGCAAGTAGGTTAGGGGCTAGCGCAGATAAAAACATTGAGCTAGTGATACAGGCTGCCGTGATGGCGACCCACATTAGATAAGAGCCAATCTTACGGGCGCTTGGGTCATTAGGTTTCGAGCCATAAAGAGGAGGAAGATTCGCGATAATCGGATAGATGGTGCCGCCACTGCGTGCCGTATTAGACGGAGTGAAGGGTGCTAAGAGTAGGTCAGCGAAGGTAATTGCATAGCCTAGGGTTAAGCTACGTCGACCAAGAAACTTCACTAAAATTAACGCTAAGCGTCGACCTAAGTTCGTTTTGTCGTAGCCTGCTGCAAACATAAATGCGCCGAAAATCAGCCACACCGTCGAATTACTAAACCCACTTACCGCCCATTTAAAGGCTTGATTTGCAGTTTTAAATTGTGGATCGGCCAGTTGTTCGGGGCTAAATAGTAACCATTGATTGAAGATCGCGATCACGACGATCCCAGTCAAACCGATCACCGCGCCGGGTAGCGGCTCGAAGATCAAGCCAACGATGACCGCAGCGAAGATAGCAAAAAAATGCCATGCATGAGGGGCCAATCCTTCTGGCACAGGAGTAATTAATAATAATATTGCTATTAAAGCGGGGAGGAGAAAAATAATGGCTTTTTTTACTTGTCCCGATATTGGGGACGGAGTAGGGGGAACGTTTTGTTCACTATCCTTAATCATGAATAATCACTCAGTAATCTATCGATGGAGGAGAGAATGCAGTCAAATTTATCTTCACCATCATCGATGTTTTACTCGTTGAGATGTTGATTTCTATCAAAGGATAAAAGAGTGCTCTTCAAGCTCGTATTAAGTTTATTAATTTTTTGATCCTAAACAAATTTGACGCCACTTTATATAATTTATTTTAAAATCATGTAGTTAAATATTTGTTAAGAGAGGATTAAATATGTATTTAATTTATTTCTAATACGTATTCATTTATTAATTGGTAACTATTCTTTGATCTAGACAAAGGGGAGGGCAATTACTTCGGCTTATAGTGAGTGAAATATTTCCCTAGCCATGCAACGACAGCCCTTGGAGCGCGAATGGATCTTAATAACGTCTTGGATACCGAACTCTCTTTTCCTAATGGTAAAACCGTCAAAAATCGACTTCTTATGGCTCCGATGACGACCTGTAGTGGATTTTACGATGGGAGTGTTCCGCAAGATTTAGTCGAGTATTACGGTAAACGTGCGCAAGGACTGGGTGCTGTCATTGTCGAGTGCTGTTTTATCGAGCCATTAGGGCCGGCTTTTCCAGGTGCCTTGGGGATCGATAGCGATAAAAAGATCCCAGGATTAGCTCGTATTGCAAGCGCGATCAAACAACAGGGGGCGCTCGCGATCTTACAGATCTACCACGGTGGGCGAATGGTTGAGCCTGAGTTGATCGGGGGCAAAACGCCGGTTGCACCGAGCGCGGTTGCGGCGGCTCGTGAAGGGGCAACAACGCCTCGTGAACTGAGTAGCCAAGAGATCGACGTATTAATTACTAAATTCGGTGACGCGGTAAATCGAGCGATCAAAGCCGGTTTCGACGGCGTGGAAATTCATGGAGCAAACACCTATTTAATCCAGCAATTCTTTTCTCCGCATTCTAATCGGCGAGAAGATCATTGGGGTGGCGATCGCGAAAAACGTAGTCGTTTTCCGTTAGCCGTCTTGGATATTACCCACCAGATGGCGGACCGCGCAGAAGCTAACGATTTCATTATCGGCTATCGCTTTTCACCTGAAGAGATGGAAAAACCGGGGATTACCTTCCAAGATAGTCTCTATCTTCTGGAAAAACTCGCGCAACGCGGGCTAGATTATATTCATTTCTCGGTAGGACATTGGTCGCGATCATCAATTATTGATCTGGCGGATCACACACCGCTCATTACCCGATATCGACAAGCGCTCTCGTCCTCTTCAAGCCTGGCAAAAGTCCCAGTGATCGGGGTAGGCGGTATTATTAATCGATCGGATGTCGATCAAGCCCTAGCTGCGGGTTACGATCTGTTAGCGGTCGGTAAGGCCTGTATCGTTTACCCGGATTGGTGGCAGCGTCTGCATTTAGGTGAGACGTTAACACTCGAGATGGCGAGTACGCAACGGGAAGCGCTCTCTATTCCTGAGCCTCTGTGGTACTTCTCCTTGGTCGATGCCATGATCCGCGATGTCCAAAATGCTGGGAAGAAGTTTAAAGCCGGGGTCTACCATGAAAAAGTAGAAGCCGAAGCGCTTAAATTGATCATTGATGTTCAGCTTGATACCGATCGGATCACCGATATTCGCTTACAGCCCGACAGCAGTCTTGACGTTGACTTTACGCAGACCTTTGAACAGCTGCGGACCCGGATGTTAGTGGCAAATAGTCCTTATGTCGATGCGATCGCCGGGGCAACGACCCAGAGCGAAGCACTTAAAAAAGCAGTTTCTCGCGCCCTCTCTACCTCGACGAAACACTGGGCAGAAGATTGCGGGCTCGACCCAGCCAGTTTAGAGCATTACGACGTTATTGTAATAGGTAGCGGCGGCGCGGGATTAGCTGCCGCCATCAATGCTCACGATTTAGGGGCAAAAGTCGTAGTAGTCGAGCGTATGCCGACGATAGGAGGAAATACGCTTAAAGCCTCCGTCGGGATGAATGCGGCGCAAACCCTTTATCAACACGAAAAAGGGATCCAAGACACTAAAGCCTGCTTCTATGAAGAAACCTTAAAGGGAGGAAAGTTTAAAAATAATCCCGACCTGCTGCAGCAATTTGTAGAAAGGGCACCGGATGCCATAGATTGGCTAGCAAAACAGGACATAGTGTTAAGCGATATTACCATCACCGGCGGGATGAGTATTGACCGAACTCACCGTCCTGCCGATCGCTCTGCGGTGGGAGGATTTTTAATTAGTGGGTTAGTGAAAAACCTTACGCAGCGTCATATCGAAGTCCTGCTCGACACTAAGGCCGATAATATCGAGTTTCACCAAGGAAAAGTCACCGGGGTGAAGGTTATCGATGAGTACGGTGAAAGCCGTGTGTTGCATACTAAAGCGGTGATCGTTGCTACCGGCGGGTTTAGTGCCAACACCAAAATGGTTGAACATTACCGTCCTGAATTGACTGGATTTGTGACGACTAACCATAAAGGCGCTACAGGCAGTGGAATTACCTTATTACAGAACCTCGGTGCGGCGACTGTCGATATGGCGGAAATTCAAATACACCCTACCGTTGAGCAGAAAAGTGCCTATCTTATCTCTGAATCAATTCGTGGCGGTGGCGCGATATTAGTCTCACAAGCAGGCAAACGTTTCTGTAATGAAATGGAAACCCGTGACAAAGTGTCTGCGCAGATCATTGGTTTGGCGGAAAAGAGTGCCTGGATCGTCTTTGACGAGCAAGTAAGATCGCAAAACAAAGCTGCAGATGAATACATCGCGAAGGGATTTGTGGTTCAAGGTGAGAGTGTTGATGATCTCGCGACACAGATCGGTATGGATCCCAGTGTGTTGGGACAGACGCTAGTTACTTTTAACCAAGGAGTGAATCAGCAGCAAGATCCGCTGTTTGGTCGCACGACGGCATTACGACATCCGTTGGACAAGGGGCCTTTTTACGCGATTAACATAGCCCCCGGTGTTCACCATACAATGGGCGGTGTGGCCATCTCGACTCAGGCCGAAGTATTGGACACGGATAATCACCCGTTAGCGGGTATTTGGGCGGCCGGAGAAGTCGTCGGCGGGATTCATGGTGCTAATCGTATCGGCGGAAATGCGGTGGCGGATATCATTATCTTCGGACTGTTAGCCGGTGAACAGGCGGCTAACTGGGTTAAAACGGTTTAACGTCGTAGCAAGGGAGGCGATATGGCAAATTATCAGGCGGTCATGATGGGGTCGCCAGTGAGTTTATCGCTCTCTCAAGATAATCCACAGCGCGCCCGGGAAGTGTTTCAGATAATTAAACAACAAGAGGCACTTTTAACGGTTAATCGGGCCGACTCGCTGTTAATGAGGGTGAACCGGGCCGCCGGCCAGCATCCTGTTGTAGTACCCGATGCGCTTTTCCAGCTCATTTCCCTCGCGCGCGAAGTCAGCCTCTTGCCAGGAAGCTTGTTCAACTTGGCGATAGGCCCACTGGTAAAAACTTGGCGCATTGGCTTTAGTGGACATTGTCCTCCGCCTAGCCGCCAGATCGATAAGGCGTTAGCACTGGTAAATCCACAGGATATTCAGCTGAATCCCGAGACCCAATCTATCTTTCTGCGTAAAAGAGGGATGGAGATTGATCTTGGCGCTATTGCCAAAGGCTATATTGCCGATAAAGTCTGCCAATATTTGCAGGCCCAGCAAGAGCCCTACGCATTGATTAATTTAGGCGGTAATATCCACACACTCTCTCACCCAGCCGATCATCTTTGGCAGATTGGTTTACGTAAGCCCTTCGGTTCGCCTGAGGCATTGAGTGCGCGCTTAGCGGTAAGTGGGCAGTCGGTGGTAACCTCTGGGATTTATGAGCGATACTTTCTCCATCAGCAACGCTGCTATCACCATATTCTAGATAGCCGGACGGGGTACCCTTTAGATAACGACTTACTAAGCATGACGGTAATTAGTGAATCTTCGTTAATCGGCGATATCTACAGCACTTTGTTGTACGGCATGGGAGTTGACCGAAGTCTCGCATGGCTTGCCCATCATCCAGAACTTGAGGCGGTGATGATCACGCGTGACAACAAGATTATTTGTTCCTCTCAACGCCACTTCCTATGTCACGTTCTCGATCTAAATCAGTAGAATTGTTTATCAATAATGCTTAGGGTGAAAGCTGCCTCAGTTAGGAGAATGGCCCATGTATCTTGGTATCGATTTAGGAACCTCTGGCGTTAAAGTCGTGTTGATGGACGAACATTTTAAGGTGCAAGCCAGTCAATCAGTCTCATTAACCTGCGACCATCCTCACCCTCTCTGGTCGGAACAAGCGCCAGCACAGTGGTGGGACGCGACCGAGCAGGCGATCGACCTGCTCGCCAAGCATGTATCGCTACAGGAGGTCAAAGCTATTGGGGTGACAGGGCAGATGCATGGTGCTGTGTTAGTCGATAGCGATGGGCAACCTCTGCGGCCAGCGATATTATGGAACGACGGGCGCTGTGCATCACAGTGTGCACTGCTGAATCAGCGTGCCCCTACTATCGAGCGTATTACCGGGAATCAGGTTATGACCGGGATGACTGCCCCAAAACTCCTCTGGGTGGCTGAACATGAACCGGATGTTTTTAGTCGGATCGCTCAAGTTTTATTACCGAAAGACTACCTACGTTGGAAACTCTCTGGCTGTTATGCCACCGATATGTCGGATGCTTCTGGAACTCTCTGGCTAAATGTTGCGACGCGGCAGTGGGATGAAACATTACTCAATGCTTGTGGATTAACACTCGAACAAGTTCCCTCACTTCTAGAAGGTCCTCAGGTCAGTGGTTACTTACTTGAAGAGCACCAGCAGCGATGGGGCTTGTCTTCGGCAATACCCATCGTGGCAGGCGGAGGCGATAATGCTGCTGGAGCGCTAGGAGTAGGTGTGTGGCAGTCAGGCCAAGCGATGCTCTCATTAGGGACTTCGGGTGTTTATTTTGCAGTAAGTGACGGTTTTTATGCTAATAGTCGTCAAGCCGTTCATAGCTTTTGCCATGCGTTACCGGAAACCTGGCATCTGATGTCGGTAATGCTCAGTGCAGCATCTTGCCTAGATTGGGCGACTAAAATCACTGGGCAAGCCTCAGTTAACGACTTTCTACAATTGGCCCAACAAGCGAAGATTGAGGCCCACTCTCCGCTTTTTCTCCCTTATTTATCTGGCGAACGTACGCCGCACAACAATCCTTATGCGACCGGTAGTTTTATCGGTCTAACCGCCCAGCATGGCCCTGCTGAACTGGCGTTGGCCGTAGTTGAAGGGGTGAGTCTTGGGCTTGCTGAAGGGATGGCTGCGTTACATCAGAGTGGCGTGGTCCCTACCTCGGTGACATTGATTGGTGGCGGTGCGAAAAGTGAGTTTTGGCGTCAATTATTGGCAGATGTGAGCGGGCAATCTTTAGACTATCGACAGGATGGTGATGTCGGCCCAGCTCTGGGCGCTGCACGCTTAGCGAAAATGGTTTGCAGCCCAGCGTTAAGCTCGGCGGAACACTTTCCCATTTCGCCGATTGTGGCCACGTATCGCCCAGATCCAGAGCGTCATCAATTTTTTCTACAGCGTTTGCGTCTATTCCAGCAAAAGTACTCTCAACTGAGTGGCGAGACCTGAGGCGGCTTAACTCAAGTGGTATGATAGCGTACGGCATCGATGAATTTTGAAAAGGCTGCCGTATGCTGTTTACGACTTGGGTAATAGAGGTGATAGCCGGTGAAGTAAGTGCTCCATTCTTCTAGTTCCCTCTCTAACTTTCTCTAAGTCACTAGAATGCTGCTGTAAGGCACAAGGCTTATTTTTATCGTAATGATCCGTCGACGTTTTCCGGGACGACCCAAAGAAGACGATGAGGAGTGGTCATTTAGCTGGGCGGGTTTGCAGCCCAGCATACGCGTCACTCTTTTGCTAAATAACTCATGATAAAACTGGCCAGTGTAAAGCTGGCCATCATCAAGGCCATAGTCATTGGAGTAGCACTATTGAAGACCGCTAACAAGGCAGATGAGAGAATACCGCTGCCATACTGCAGTGAGCCTATGAGCGCAGACGCCGAGCCAGCCACTTGTGGTACGGTATCCAGTGCCGCTGCAGTGGTAACCGAAGCGACAACACCGTTCATGGCGAAAAAAATAAAGATTAACGCCATCATTAGCCCTAGGCCGCCCACTGACAGATAAGTCGTTAATGCTAACAGCACCATCGCACAGGCGGATAAGCTTACGGCCATTTTTAGTAATCGTTCCAAGGAGAAGCGATGTACTAGGCGTCGATTAACGATACTCATGCCCATTACGCCAAGGATATTCACTGCGAAAAAGTAGCCAAAGTGTTGGGGAGAAACATGAAAATAATTGATATAGACAAAGGGGGAAGCGGTGATAAAGGTATACGCAGCGACATAATAAAAAGTTAATGCGAGGGTGAGTTGCATAAATTGACGATGACCCAGCAGGTCGCGGTAATTACGAAATACCTGCAGCAATGATGCTTGGACTCGCCGCTCTGCGGGTAAGGTTTCCGGAAGCCAGTACAGTGCTCCTAACATTGCGAGGCCAATAACGGCTAATAACCAAAAAATCATATGCCAGCTAGTGAAGAGGATCATCTGACCGCCAATAATGGGCCCCGCGATAGGGGCAATAGCCATTATCACGATCAGTGTGGAGAGCATCTGCGCGGCGCGGCTACGACTGAAAAGATCACGGATCATGGCACGGGCTAGCATGGGGCCGGTACAGGCGCCGAGTGCTTGGAATACCCGCCAAAAAACAATTTGTGTGATGGTGTGTGATAGCGCACAGCCGATGGACCCTACCACAAAGAGTGTCATTCCTATTATCAATGGTAAACGACGTCCATACCTATCGCTAATCGGCCCCCACACCAATTGAGCTAGACAAAAACCAATCAAAAAGCCAGTAATGGTTAACTCGGTATTGCCGTGCAAACTCGCACTCATCATTGGCATCGCAGGAAGATAAATATCTACTGATAACGATGTAAAGGCCATCAATGCGCTAAGGATAAGAATAAAAGGCAGTCCATGGGTAGAGACTGGACGGTGATGGAATGTCATCATGAGTCGCCGATTGTCAGTAAGGAGTAGTCAGCTACTTTACCTGATTATTCAGCAATAATAGTCATTAATCGCTGCTAGGCCTTGTGTATTGGACTCATTAATAATTTTCCTTCTTAAGCGCTGACCTAAGAAGGAAATAAGCTTTAAGCAACCGCCTGTTGTTGTAATGGTCGGCGTTGTAAGGCCTGATAAAAGGCTTCAAGATTATCATGCAAACGGCGTTTAACATCTTCGTCAATCTTTGCTGGATGATCAGCATCCGGATAGTGAATTTGTTGATCGCTGGCGTAAACGCCACTGATAATCTCTTCCGCTTTCAATGCCGCAACGAGCGGCTTCAGACTAAAATCGAGTGCTAGCAAGTGATTAGCGCTACCTGCTGTCATCAAGGGTAGAACGACTTTATGTTCGAATCCACGCTCTGGTAATAGGTCGATCATCGCCTTAAGTACCCCAGTGTAGGCGGCCTTATAGACGGGAGAGGCGATGATAATCCCATCGGCCTGTGCGACATCCTCACGTAATTGAGCGATAGAGGGATGAGAAAACTGAGCGTGAAGTAAGACTTCAGCCGGGATGTCAGTCGCACGCCAAGTTAAGGTTTGAGCACCACGATGGCTTAACCAATCTGCCGAATGGTCTAATAGAATTTGAGTCCGCGACCGTTGGGTAGGGCTCCCCCCTATTAATAAAATTTGCATTAGTTAGCCTTATTTATGTGAGATAGATCACCAGTGTGGCGATTTTTCCGGCCAGTGTGAAGTAAAAAAATTAGCAATAGTTATCTATAAACAGGGTTAGATCACCAGGCAATCTTATCGAGTCGCTAAAATAGTACTCAACGAGGCCAAGTATTTAGCGCTTTTTGCTCTGCTGGCTGAAGCGAAAGAGCTCAATAGCCAAGCGATGAGGGGAGCCTATAAGGGTGCGTTTCGTATCAATTAACGTCACTGGACCGGCTTGCGATAAGGTATGTAAACCATCATCAAAGGGGGCATGGCTGCGTGGAGCCTCAATACGCTTAGCCTGGGAAAGCGATGGGTGAGCTAAGGCCGAGTGGGGGAGACTCAGGAGCTGTAGGGCCCCGCCATAAGTTCGGCTACAGTCTTGCGTGGGGAGAACAAGATTATCGTCGACTATGAAAGGTGTGCCTCCCATTCTCGCCCCACGGATATCTTCGCGAAGAGTTTGAGTGGGAATCTTGTCCCATGGTCCGAAAAGGTTATCGGCTGTTGCCAGTTTTAATGTATTCGTCCGCGCGACTTTAGGCGCTGGAGGGGTATAAAACATCCACCAACGCCCAGCATGGAAGTAAGGGGTGGCATCGATCGCGGCTTCGGGGAAGACAAAACGAGGTTCAGCTTGCCAGCGCCAAGGAAACTCAACCGCTTTATAAAGGGTTAATCGGCCCGATTTATAGCCTTCAGGTAGCATCCATATCTCCCCCTCCGCTTCAAAAACGTAAGGGTAAGAGAGGTGCCAATCTTCTTTGAGAACGACCCGTTTTTCCACAACAGTAAAGTTCTTATCTAAGACCATGGCCTCGATATAGCCGCGTTTAGTACGATAATCATAGGCTTCCGCAAAAAGGTACAGTTTACCTTCACGCCATAGGCCAAAGGGATCGGCTAAGAAGCATAGAGGTTTGTCGGCTTCTATCCACTTAATGGAAAAGTGCTCAAGGGAAGCAGCACGAGCGACCTCCTGAATTGGCGCATCGATCACGCCGACTCGCCAAATTTCGGTATTCAGAATATTCACAAGAACTTCTCTATATTAATCAACGACTATGCCTAGGAAAATTTCGCCATGATACGTTCAGCCGCCTTTACAAATTGTTGTTGACTATATTTTTGTAACACATACTGACGAGCTTGAGTGCCATAGGCTTCTAGCAAAGAGGGATCGCTAAATATCTTATTCAAGGCAGAGGTAAGCGTATTTTCGAGGTCATCAGATAACGTGAAACCTGTCCTCTCCTCCTGAACAGCATTACGCATTTCACCGACCGGAGTGGCCATAACAGGTAGTCCAACATTCATTGCTTCATGGAGTGCTAAGCACATACCTTCATAGCGCGAGGGCTGAATGTAAAGGTGTAATCCAGTTAAAAAATCTTGCACATTATCTGAAAAACCAGCAAGTACTACAATACCTTGTAGGTTATTCTCAACAATCTTATCTTCCAAAAGTTTCTGATCTGGACCATTTCCCAAAATGGTTAGTTGTAATTTAGTTCTTAGATACTCGGATTTGTTGAGTATTACTCCAAGAGCATCAATAAGTTGAGCATATTGCTTAACCTCATGAAGACGGCCTACGCTACCAATTTGTAATTTTGATTTCCCATCCCACGGGATTGCTCGCGGGGCATTTTCATCACCTTGAAACAAGGGCCAAGGCATAACTTTATCGGAAGATATATGCATCTCCTGTTGAATAAAGTCGACAACGTTTTGAGAATCACCTACCCATAAGTTGGAAAGATTTCTTAGGCGATAAGTATAACCCTTTACACTTGCGCTATGTTTAAAGCTTATAACGGGTACACGCAATATTTTCGCCGCACATTGCCCGACGAGATTACCAAAACTCAATGATGTCCAGATAACATCTGGGCGATCGCTGCGGCATAATGCTAGATATTTTGTGAGTATGATGAGTAATAAACGGCGTCGAGAAGAAAGCAAGGTATAACTCAATCCTGCAGCAGTAAGGCGAGGAACTGAACCTAAATCACGTGGCTCACAAGCAATAATCGAGACTTCGTGACCTAGTTTTTGTAACGTTTTCACGATGGAAGGGATGGCAAATCCAGTTCCTCCGGTCTCTAAACTTGTGACAAGATAGTGTATTTTCATCAGTTTATACCTATAGTCGATGTTGATGCAGTTAACGAACAAATGCAGACCTTGTCTAGGAATAGTAAATTTTAGTCGCAACTTTCATATTTATGCTTATTGTAAAGCAAATCTGCTATAAACACGAAGTCCTCATTTTACCGATTGTAAAAAAGCGAACAATGCTAACTATGTGGAATTATTACCAAGTGTTATTGGATCATATTATTATATTCCTCTTTATTTTTATTTTATAAGTCCGATTATTGATTAAATTATTTAAATTGTTGTTTAATCTAATCTAATATAACATTCCACTTCTCCCTGCATAATTTATTTAATATGTGAATCGTTAATTGGTGAATTGGTTAATGGGGTTAATGTTTTTAATAAGGAGTGGTAAGCAAAAAGTAATATTTAATTATAAGTGGTTATGGAGTGAGTGGGAAAAATTATGCTATTCAACAACTAAATATTTCACTGCTCTTATCGATAAAATACAGTAATTTTTAATTATTATAATTACCCCTGAGAATGATAACCATGATAAGAAAAAAACAATTAGCCGTACTTATTTGTTCTGCATTATATACTACTTATTCTTCTGCCTCGGTTATGCGTCATGACATTGCTATACAAGACTACCGGGACTTTGGGGAAAATCTGGGTAAATATAAAGTTGGCGCAACACATGTACCGGTTTATAGAAAAGATGGGAGCTTGGATAATTATTTAAATTTCCCTATCCCTGATTTTGGCATGGTGGTAGATAAAGGTCATATTACATTAGTCGGACCATCCTATACGGCTAGCGTTCGCCATAATGCCTACTCACTTAATTGGCCAATAACCTTTGGGAATAACGCGAAATTTTCCCCTTCCTATTATATTATTAACCGTAACCCTAGCACGATATCAAATATCGATTTTAACTTGCCTCGCTTAAATAAGGTCGTTACCGATGCAGTACCGGCTGCGACGATAGATAAAAGCACTATTAGGGGCGGAGATCGTAATCGTTATACTTGGTATACAAGAGTCGGATCAGGTTATCAACTACAGATCAGTGATGATCAAAAATCAGAGGTCTGGATCACGGGTGCCTATCAGTGGAAAACAGGCGGGACAATTGCGAATGCTACCGTTACGTTCCCGAACGGTACGCTACGTTGGAAAAATATCGGCCCTGATGATCCGAACTCCACACCTTTCAGTAATGCGGCGCGTTCGGGAGATAGCGGAAGCCCGATTTTTGTCTACGATGCAGTCGATAAAATATGGAGAATGGCAGGCGTTCTTCATGCTGAAATAAGTAATGGGGGACCTTATAACCGGGTAAGTGGTGAAGAATATATTCCGGATGGTTATCTGGACAGAATATTAGCCATGAATCGATCTGCACCGGTTAATGATAATGCCGATGACGGCTTGCTCTATTGGCGACCTGAGGCGATAACCCAAGCTGATCACAGCTGGAGCTGGCAGGGTTTGGCGCAAAAATACCGTGATCTTGCCCCCTCATTGGCCTCGTTCACTGAGTTGGATGCGACTAAAGATCTTACTTTCAGCGGTGAAGGGAATACCGTGCTACTCACCGACTCGGTGAATATGGGGGCGGGGAAACTTCAATTCTCTGGTAACTATATTGTCGATTCCGAACAGGGCAGACAAGCAACGTGGGTTGGCGGAGGCGTCGAGGTCGATGAAGGTAAAAGAGTATTGTGGAAGGTCAACGGCCTTAGCCAAGATGCTTTACATAAAATCGGCGCAGGAACACTCGAAGTACAAGGGGCTGGCGTCAATCAGGGGTCATTGAACGTCGGCGATGGGTTAGTCATTCTTAATCAACAACCTGATAGCGACGGGGCAGTACAAGCCTTCTCCACCGTGACCCTGATGAGTGGCAGACCAACGGTTCAACTCAGTGATACCCACCAGGTTAATCCTGATAATATTCGCTTCGGATATCGGGGCGGAACATTAGATGTACAAGGTAATAACCTCTCTTTTACCGATATTAACCATAATGACAGTGGTGCGCGTATTGTTAATCGCGATATGACTCGGTCAGCCTCGGTGACGGTAACAGGGAATAATACCCAGTTTCTTGGCTCTTTTGGTGAACAAGCCTCTCAGTCACAACTTTCACTCGTGTATAGGCCAACCGATCAGAAAGGGGAGTGGACGTTGCGTGGTGGAGCGATTGCACACCAACTCAATATCGATAAAGGTCGAGTCAATCTAGGCGGTGAACAGGTTTTGCACGCGGGAGGTGTTTATTTTTCGAATGATTGGGATGATAAGCACTACGACGTTACACAAATCAATGTAGCGCCTCAGTCGCAACTCGGGATCAGCGAACATGCCAAGGTCAATGCCTCGATTCAGATTGCAGCGAATGCAACATTATCTTTATGGGACCGCGCAGTGTTGGCTGGTCATGTGGCGCTTACCGAACCGAGCAGTCAGTTACTTGCCGATATTTCGCCTCACAATAGTCAATTGGGGGCGTTTGAATCCTCGATCTCAGCAGATATTTCAGGGGAGGGGTACGTCGAAAAATGGGGTGAAGGTAAACTAACGTTATCTGGAAACCTTACTAATACTCAAGGGGTGATGATTAAAGAGGGGGAGGTTAAGCTTGATGGTACTCTCTCGACAAATATGGTGATGGAAAGCGGCACCATATTATCGGGAAAGGGTTTTGTTAATACACTGAAGATGTACGACATGACGACGCTAGCGCCTTTTGCACAAGACGATCAAGCCTCTCAGCTACATATTGGACAGCTCCAGTTAGCCAAAGGCACCAGTGCTATTCTTCGCTCTGGCTTCACTCAGTCTACGACCGATCGAGTGTTGATAAACGGAGACCTCATTACTGCTGCAGATGAACCGCTTTACGTCACCGTCAATCCAATGGGAGTATGGCAGGATAGCGATACCAATCATAATGGGGCGGCGGATAACCAAGAGGGCCTGTCGCTGGTCCAAGTAGGCGGAAAGAGTACCGCCGACAGTGTCAAATTAGTAGGGTCTTATGTCGCACGCGGAGCATTTGCCTACGATCTTTACGCGTTTGCGCCTGGGCATGCTTCAAGCGACGAACGAAAAGTTACGGGAAGTGGTAATCAGTATTGGGATTATCGATTACAAAATATTTGGTTAGATGCCAATGGAATCAGTACGCCCGTTGAGCCGATACCAGAGCCCACCCCAGAACCAACGCCAGAGCCGATACCGGAACCCACGCCAGTTCCTAGCCCCGATCCAGACCCTTTACCCGTTCCTGAGCCTAAACCGATACCCAAACCCGAACCTGTCCGTCATGCGGTCACGCCGCAAGTTCCCGCTTTCCTTTCTTTACCTGCGATGATGCTTAATTTTAATCGTACGTTAACGGGGCTTATTACGGATACTGCTAACGATAGCTACAGTCATTTCCTTATGAGCGGTTATGACGGTAGGGAACATTATCATGCTAAGGGCGGGTTTAGTGATTATGGCTATAACTTTTCCTCGAAGTATCAAGGTTGGTTAATGGGAGGACGCTGGCTTTCAGATCCTGATAGCCCTGAATTTATCTCCGCGAGTATTGTTGTGCATCGTGGTAATTTATCGATGAAACCTCAAGCTGTCGACGGACTAAGCCGAAGCTATTTCTCCACACAAGGGATCACAGGTCTTACCCATTGGCAAAATGAGCAAGGTTGGCAGCTAACCGCCCAACTTGGCTACACCCGTATTAAAGGGGCGGTAATAACCGATTTACGAGGGAAAGTCGCCTCGCCAAGCGCTACACTGATTAACGCTGGTATAGAATTAGCAAAGGCTTGGGAATGGGACAACCAGCGTTTAATACCTCTCCTTGCCGTCGACTATCAGCACTTAGCGATTAAGCGTTTTACGGACAGTGACGGGGCAAAAGTAAACTACGCACTGCACAATGCCCCGGATATTCGACCCACTCTGCGTTATCAATGGCACGCAAATGCGGATTCCTACCCACAATTAGCCTTTAATCACGAATTGGGCTGGCGGATCACGACACGTAAAAATGCTCAAACTACGATAAGTGGTGGTGGGGATAAAACGACCTTCAAGAGTGGAAGAGGCGGGGATCATCTTTTAGCAAAGAGTGGTATTGATTTACACCTTACTCAGCATATCGCCTTGACGACACAAGCTCAATATCAACAGCGATTACAGCGTGAAGGTATTAATGATTGGGCGGTAACAGGAGGGGTAAAAATGACCTTCTAACATCATACAGATAGCCCCCGCGAACGGTAACCCTTCGTGGGGGCAGAGAGTTATAAGGCTTTACGGGTAAAAATAGTGGTCGGGATAGAAGGCTTACTGGCCGTTGTTTTGACTTTATAAATACAAATCACTGAGGTGAACAAGGCTATCGCCATAAAGCAGTAAGACGCATTAGGACTACCGGTTAAGCCGTTTAAGAAACCGACGAAATATGCGCCTAAGAATGCACCCAACGCACCAAAGCTATTAATCAACCCAATGGCCACACCGGAGACATTCTTTGGCATCAACTCTGGGATTAACGCAAAGAACGGCCCATAAGGTGCATACATGCAGGCTGCTGCCACGGTGAGTAAACCATAAGATATCCAGAAATGACTATTACCGATGAAAAAGGAACCAGCAAAAGCTAAGCCAGCGACGGCTAAGAGTGGCCAGATGAATAACTTACGGTTCTGTACTTTATCCGACAGCCAAGAAACGACCAACATCAAACAAATAGCGGCTAAATAAGGCGGGGCCGATAGCCAGCCGACCGAGACAATATCCATTGAGGAGGCCGATTTAATGATTGAAGGTAGCCACATCATAAAACCATACACACCGATGCTCCACAAAGCATGGGCCGATGAAAGCAGCACAACGGAAGAGGAGCGTAGAGCTTCGCCATAATTTCTCACAGGAGTTATCGCCTGTTGTTCTCTCTCCATGGCCAGTTGTAGATCCTGTTTCTCAGCTTGTGATAGCCAGTTCACATCCGAAGGTTTATCGCGCACCACAAGCCACCATATACCCGCCCATAATACTGCGGGGATCCCCTCAATAATAAACATCTCTCGCCACCCAAAGGCATGGATTAGATAGCCAGATAGCACCGACATCCATAGTACGGTAACGGGGTTACCAAGGATCAGAAAGGTATTGGCCCGCGAGCGCTCCTCTTTAGTAAACCAAGTGCTGATATAAATAAGCATTGAAGGCATGACTGCGGCCTCAACAATACCCAAGGTAAAACGGATAGCCATCAGTGCAGGTATGTTACTGACTAAGCCGGTAGCCGTCGCACACAGCCCCCAGAGTAACAAACAAATAAAAATTAATTTCCTAACGCTACGTTTTACCGCATAAATCGACCCTGGAACCTGAAAGAAAAAATAGGCTAAGAAAAAGAGTGCACCAATCAGCGAAGAAGTACTTTTAGAAATATTGAGATCTTGCTCAATACCGGAGGCTGCCGCAAAGCCGTAATTGGCTCGGTCTAAATAGGCGAGGCTGTAGGTGATGAAAATAATCGGCATTAAATACCACCACCGGCGTTGACTAAGTTTTTGTAGAGTATTGGACATGGAGACCCCGTAACGCGTCATAGCAAAAGGATGAGTGATAACCTAGCAGTCGCGGGGAAGTCAAAACCTCGTAGTGATCACTGTTTTCCGTGTTAATAAATCGTGTTACCAGATATGTGAGAGTCTTTGAATATTAGCAGGTCTGTTACGTTGAAAAGAGCATTGTCTTACAGCGTATGGCGAAATTCGTTAAAGCGTGGAGCGATTCTTTGTGGTAAATCATTAAGAATAGAAAAATGAGGGAGATGAAATGCGGCAGATTGATTTGAATGCAGATTTAGGAGAAGGAAGCCCCGACGACGCTGAATTGTTAACGTTGGTTTCCTCCGCAAATATCGCGTGTGGCTATCATGCAGGGGATGCGGACACCATGTTAACCAGCGTGCGGGAAGCGATACGCAATAACGTTGCTGTAGGTGCCCACCCGAGTTTCCTAGATCGAGAAAATTTTGGTCGAACGGCAATGTTTCTCCCTCCGGAAATCATTTACGGCCAAATACTCTACCAAGTGGGAGCGTTAGCCGCCCTCACTCACTCACAAGGTGCTCGATTACACCATGTAAAACCGCACGGTATGCTTTATAACCAAGCTGCTCGCGATCCTTTATTAGCCGATGCCATTGCTAAAGCGATTTATGCGCTGGATCCAGCGCTCATTCTTGTTGGGTTGGCAGGGAGTGAGCTCATTCGTGCAGCAGAGCACTATGGTTTATCAACACGACAAGAAGTCTTCGCTGATCGTAGTTACCAAGCGGATGGAACGCTAGTTCCCCGCGCGCAGGCAGGGGCAATGATCGAAGACGAAGAACTGGCTTTGGCACAAAGCTTGCTAATGATTGAGTCGGGTGAGGTAGAAGCGATAACAGGGGAGCGGGTTAACGTCACCGCACAAACCTTGTGCCTACATGGCGATGGAGAGCATGCTCTGGCTTTTGCCCACCGATTACGGCGGGAATTTGAATCGCGCAATATTCAGGTAGTCGCGTAACAATGGCAAGATAATAGTGAGGACCATTTGGGCTTTTTTCATATTCCTTACCTGCCTCAGCAAGCTGCGAAGCATTCCGGTAGCGCCAGCATGGCGGCGGAAACCGTAAGGCAAGGACTACAAATTGCTATCCATACCGCCTTACAGGTTGAACTCGATATACAAATTATTGGCGGTACAACGCACTGATTACCGTGTAGACGGTACCCTGTGGCGCTTCAGGGACATAAGAGAACTTAAAGAGGATTTAAATATTAACACATCTAATACTTTTAATTACACTCGAATGAGAGGTTTATTTAATCGATTGTTGTGTTTTTATTTAAAATCATTGTGATTTTTTCAGTAATGAGTGAGTGGGAGTCGTCTTTAATATTTTATATATTATAATCCTCGTCACAAAAAGCATCATAAAACTATCAACCAAATAATTAATTAAAAGTAGTATAAGTAACTACAAAAATAGAATTTTGCAGTAAAAATTATTGCCCGAGTATTCTTAAATAGTTTTTAATTTCATATGTAAAAAAATATCTGTGAATTCGATAGGTCAAGGAGAGACGATTTCATCGAAATTTGATTATTTTGGACTGAGTTGATCTTATATAATATTTGAAAATACTTTTCTTGCTTTAATTTAGTTATTGAAAATCAACAGATACCTTAAAACGAGATAACACTTATGGAAAAGAAATCTATCTATTTATTTTGCTCTGCTGGGATGTCCACCTCACTTCTCGTTGCTAAAATGCGTGAGCAAGCTGATAAATATAACGTTCCTGTCATTATCGAAGCTTTTCCAGAAACCTTTTTGACGGAAAAAGGTGAAGAAGCTGATGTCATATTATTAGGGCCTCAAATCTCTTACATGCTTCCTGAGTTTAAAGAGGCATTCCCCACAAAGCCCGTAGAAGTTATCGACTCAATACTCTATGGAAAAGTTGATGGACTGGGTGTGTTGAAAGCTGCGATAGGATTAATAAAAAAATCTTAATAATAAGGTGTATCACAATGCCTACACAAAAAATAATAATATAATAAGTGACATTAACCTATTTATATTAGTCCCCATTAGGTTGATCGATAAATATAAAAATTAATCCTTTTTTTATTTTTATAAGGTGCTAGCTATGAGTAAGATCATTGATTGTCTTGAAAGGATACTGCTACCTTTTGCGGTGAAGATAGGGCGGCAGCCTCATATAAATGCTATTAAAAATGGTTTTATTAAATTAATGCCACTCACTCTAGCTGGGGCAATGTTTGTATTAATTAATAATGTCTTCCTTAGCTTTGGAGAAGGATCTTTTTTCTATTCACTCGGAATACGTTTAGAACCTAGCACCATCGAAATAGTCGAGAACTTTAAAGCTATCGGCGGTAACGTCTATAACGGTACGCTGGGGATTATGTCGTTAATGGCACCCTTCTTTATCGGGGCAGCGTTAGCGGAAGAGCGTAAAGTTGACGCCATGGCGGCAGGATTACTGGCAGTAGCGGCCTTTATGACGGTAACGCCATATAGCGTAGGCGACGCTTACGCAGTAGGTGCTAACTGGTTAGGTGGCGCTAACGTTATCTCCGGGATGATTATTGGTATCGTCGTGGCTGAGCTGTTTACCTTCATTGTACGCCGTAACTGGGTGATACGGTTACCCGACAGCGTTCCCACCTCTGTCTCACGCTCTTTTTCTGCGGTCATTCCAGGATTTATCATTTTATCGATAATGGGAATAATTTCTTTTGGGTTGACCCATTGGGGAACAAATTTTCATCAAATCATTATGAATACGATTTCAACTCCACTCGCATCACTTGGAGCTGTCGTCGGTTGGGCCTATGTCTTGCTAGTCCCCCTGCTATGGTTTTTCGGTGTTCACGGCGCGCTCGCGCTATCAGCACTGGATAGTGCGATTATGACCCCTTGGGCCTTAGAAAATGTTGCAACCTATCAGCAATACGGTTCCGTTGAGGCAGCGATTGAGGCCGGTAAAACTTTCCACCTTTGGGCTAAGCCTATGTTGGACTCCTATATCTTCCTAGGAGGTTCAGGCGCAACACTTGGTTTGATTCTTGCAATTTTTATTGCATCGCGTCGCGCTGATCATCGTCAGATGGCAAAGTTAGCGCTACCTTCAGGGATTTTTCAGATAAACGAGCCAATTCTCTTTGGTTTACCGATTATCATGAACCCGATTATGTTTATTCCTTTTATCCTGATTTCTCCTCTATTAGCCGCTATTACTGTAACAGCCTACTATTTCGGCATTATTCCTCCGATGACCAATATCGCTCCTTGGACGATGCCGACAGGTTTGAGCGCCTTTTTTAATACCAATGGCAGTGTGGCTGCCTTTCTATTAGCCATCGTTAATTTAGGTGTTGCAACGTTGGTCTATCTGCCCTTTGTGATGATTTCAAATAAAGCACAAGCCACTATTGAACAAGAAGAATCGGAAGAAGATATCGCCAATTCTCTAAAATTCTAATACCTAGGGGTCGTCGACTATTAGTCACTCCCAAGTAATGAGGAAATATTATGTTTGATTTGAATACGGTAGAACCTGATAACACAGAGGTTAATGATCTTGAAGAGATCGTAATGGGGTTAATTATCAACGCCGGTCAGGCTCGTAGCCTTGCTTACGCAGCATTAAAAGAAGCGAAACAAGGAAAATTTATCGTTGCGAAAGAGATGATGGAGAATTCCCAACAAGCATTGAGTGATGCACATCGTGTACAAACACAATTGATTGAAAGCGATGCAGGACAAGGAAAAGTGAAAGTGAGCCTAGTATTAGTCCATGACCAGGATCATTTAATGAATGCAATGCTGGCCCGTGAACTCGTTACTGAAATGATTGAACTCTATGAAAACATGAAATAATTTTTTACCTAGAGTAGGTTGTCGAGAATGATCAGAACAGAGATCCCCACCGCTCGCGAGTATCAACTTTTTAATGGACGCAATTTTCACGTCTTTATTTACACGAAAACAGAGAGCGTGAGCGGGCTTCATCAACATGATTATTATGAGTTCACCATCGTCTTAACAGGACGTTACTATCAAGAAATTGATGGGCACCGGGTACTTTTAGAACGTGGGGATTTTGTTTTCATTCCAGTAGGCTCGCAGCATCAGAGTTTCTATACCGCTGGGCCGACGCGTATTTTTAATGTAGGGATCAGTAAACGTTTTTTTGAGCAATATTTTCAATCGCTGTTTCCTAGCGACTTTACTGCAACGCAAGCTTACGCTATTGAAAATGGCTTTCTTACTCATATTGAGTCGGTAATTACCTCACGTCATTTTCGTGAAAATGAGTTCGACGAGTTTATTGAATTGGTGTGTTTTTATATCAGCAATCGCTTAAGACATTACCGAGATGAACCGATCAAAGATAGTGTGCCGCTCTGGTTAAGAAATACGGTTGAAGCGATGCACGACAAGCTGATATTTGGCGATACTGCACTCGAGCATATGGTAAAAATTTCAGGTAAGAGCCAAGAGTATTTAACACGAGCAACACAGCGTTACTATAGTAAAACACCGATGCAAATTATTAATAATATCCGTATTAATTTTGCAAAGAAACAGCTCGAAATTACCAACTGTTCAGTCACTGATATTGCATATGAATGCGGATACAGTAGCCCAAGCTTATTTATTAAAACATTTAAAAAACTTACTTCTTTTACACCAAATAATTATCGAAAGAAGCTAAATAGTTATGACGAATGTTAAATCAGTACTTTTATGGATGGGTAATTATCTTTTTAGTACCGGATAGTTACCGATAAATATCGACCAGATAAGGAACATAAAATGGACAAAAAATTAAAAGTCGTCACTATCGGTGGTGGGAGTAGTTATACCCCAGAATTACTCGAAGGCTTCCTGAAGCGTTACCAAGAACTACCGATCACTGAGCTTTGGTTAGTCGATGTCGAAGAGGGGCAAGAAAAACTTGATATAATCCACGCACTTTGCGAGAGGATGATCGAAAAAGCAGGCGTGCCGATGAAGGTCTTTAAGACCTTAGATCGCCGCGCCGCGTTAGAAGGCGCCGACTTTGTCACCACTCAACTACGTGTTGGTCAGTTGAAGGCGCGGGAAAAAGATGAACGAATCCCTCTCAGTCATGGCTATTTAGGCCAAGAAACCAATGGAGCAGGTGGGTTATTTAAAGGGCTACGTACTATACCCGTTATCATTGATATCGTTAACGATGTGCAAGAAATTTGCCCTCAAGCTTGGATCATTAATTTTACTAATCCAGCCGGCATGGTAACAGAAGCACTCTACCGCCATACTAATTTTAAGCGTTTTATTGGGGTCTGTAATATCCCAATCGGTATGAAGATGTTTATTACCGATGTTTTACGCCTGACTCCGCAAGATGAACTCAATATCGATCTATTTGGTCTGAATCATCTGGTGTTTGTTCGTGATGTACTAGTGAATGGCCAATCGCGTTTCGATGAACTGCTAGAAGGCATTGCATCAGGAACACTCAGTGCCAATTCAGTGAAAAACATTACTGACTTAGCCTTTAATGAGGGGCTAATTCGCTCACTGCGTTTAATCCCCTGTTCTTATCTCCTTTATTACTTTAAGCCTAAAGAGATGCTGGCTATCGAAATGGGTGAATACTATAAAGGTGGTACCCGCGCCCAAGTGGTTCAACAAGTCGAGAAACAGCTGTTCGAGCTATATAAGAATCCTAATCTTGATATAAAACCAAAAGAGTTAGAGCTTCGTGGTGGGGCGTATTATTCGGATGCCGCCTGCGAAGTAATTAATGCTATTCATAACAATAAACACACTGAACACTACGTCAACATTCCTCATAAAGGACACATCGATAATATTCCTGCCGATTGGTCGATTGAGATAACCTGTACTTTAGGTCAGGACGGTGCACAGCCCACCCCACGTATCACCCATTTCGATGAGCAGGTATTAGGGCTTATTCATACCATTAAAGCTTTCGAAATCGCCGCCAGCCAAGCGGCAATAAGCGGTAATTTTAATGAAGTGCAGCTAGCCCTAAATCTTAATCCTCTCATTCACTCTGACAACGATGCTGAAATTCTTGCTCGTGAGATGCTTCTGGCCCATGAAAAGTGGTTACCCAATTTTGCGGAAGCTATTGAGGCTTTAAAAAGATCAGGGGATAAATAAGTGGCACGTTTACTTGTGGTGAATGCCGATGATTTCGGGCTGAGTAAGGGGCAGAATTATGGGATCATTGAGGCCCACCGACAAGGAATAGTCACCTCGACGACCGCGATGGTCAATGGGGAGGCTATCGCCCACGCCGCCGAATTGAAAGGTTCTGTGCCTAGCCTAGGAGTCGGTATGCATTTTGTACTGACCTTGGGAAAGCCGTTATCGGCGATGTCGACTCTTACTCGAGCAGGGCAGTTAGGTAAGTGGGTGTGGCAGATGGCAGAAGAAGGTCGATTACCGTTTCATGAAATCGCTCAGGAATTAGCGAGTCAATATCAGCGTTTTATTGAATTATTCGGCTGTCCGCCAACGCATATCGATAGCCATCATCACGTGCATTTCATTCCGGGTATTTACACCATTGTCGATAATTTTGCCCGCGAGAAAGGAATTCCTGTTCGCTGTGATCGACAATCGTTGGCTGGTAATAATTCGATTTATCCTGTCGCGAGAAGTAGCGAAGGATTTTCCAGCGAATTCTATGGGGATTCCCTTTCGGAGGCACTCTTTTTAAAGATACTTGATGATTCATTACAACGAGGGGAGTCGTCGTTAGAAGTCATGTGTCATCCAGCCTTTGTGGATAATACGATTAAACAGAGTGCATATTGTTATCCACGGCTAATCGAATTAGAGATATTAACCTCGTCTTCGTTGCGTAAGGAGGTAGATAAACGGGGTTACCGTCTTGCAAGTTTTGAAATGCTATAAGTAATAAAAACAGAGTGCTCAATTTGGTTAATGTTTTATTTGTTATTAACGACTGCCTTTATTTATTCATTGCGGTATTTAATCATTTTTTGATTTTATTCTTCACTTAAATAAAGGCAATTATTTATTCATAATTTAATAGGATAGCTATTTATGCGTACAATTAATGGATTATCTCGTACGTTATGTTTATGTCTCTCGGGAACAGCCTTGTTTTCAGCAGGAATGTTCTCGCCGGAAGTGAAAGCAGTAGGATTTATTGAAGATTCTACGTTAACTGGTGGGATCTATTATTGGCAACGTGAACGCGATCGTAAGGATGTGAACGATAGTGGGAAATATAAAACAAATCTTTCCCATTCAACATGGAATGGGAATCTAGATTTCCAATCCGGCTATGCGGGAGGTATCTTTGGGATTGATGTTGCCGCCTTCAGCGCAATAGAAATGGCAGAAAATGCCGACAGTGGTCATCCCAATGAAATTGCTTTTTCTTCGAGTAATAAAGCATACAGCGAAGATTTTAGCGGTGATAAAAGTGGCCTCAGTCTCTATAAGGTAGCCGCGAAGTTCAAATATGGCCCTTTATGGGCACAAGCTGGCCATATTCAACCTGCGGGGCAAACGTTACTCACCCCGCATTGGAGTCTACTACCAGGCACCTATCAAGGAGCTGAAGCGGGTGCAAATCTTGACTACGGTAATCTGGGGGCTTTGAGCTTTTCTTATATTTGGACGAACCAATATAAGGCGCCTTGGCACCTCAGGATGGATCGCTTTTACCAGAATGATAGGCAATCTAAGGTTAAGTATCTGCACTCAGCTGGCGCTAAATATGATGGCAAAAATGGACTTATTTTAGAAGCTGCATTGGGGCAGGCCGAGGGTTATATTGACCAATATTTTGCGAAAGCAAGCTATCAATTTGATATTGCTTCCTCCCCTCTGCACACCAGTTATCAGTTCTATGGGGCACGAGATAAAGCCGGTAGCGGTAGTATCAACGATATCTACGACGGTACCGCATGGTTACAGGCACTCACCTTAGGATATAAGGTTGCTGACGTGCTCGATCTACGTTTAGAGGGAACTTGGGTTAAAGCCGAAGGCCAGCAAGGCTACTTTTTACAACGAATGACCCCGACTTATGCCTCCTCTAATGGCCGCTTAGATGTCTGGTGGGATAATCGCTCTGATTTCAATGCGAACGGTGAGAAAGCGCTATTTATTGGTGCGATGTATGATCTAAAAAATTGGGATCTACCCGGTTGGTCAGTGGGCGCTTCCTATGTCTATGCTTGGGATGCCAAACCAGGCAGAATGTCTTCGCCAGATGCTTATTACAATTCGAGTAATCGCTTGAAAGAGTCAGCCTATAGCCTCGACGCCAGTTATACACTACAAGACGGGCGTGCTAAGGGGACAAAGCTTGCATTACATTTCACCCGTTACGACAATCATTCCGATATCCCAAGCTGGGGAGGGGGTTATGGCAACATTTTCCAAGATGAGCGAGATGTGAAGTTTATCGTGACCGCCCCCTTTACTATCTTTTAACGACTAGAAAAGAGTGTTGCGCGCAGAGCTATTGCCTAATTCCAGCCTTACAAGGTCTCCTAGCTAACATGCCGAGTAATGTTGGTACCGAGAGCCAAGAGACGGGCAATATTCTCTGTCGTAAAGGCGATATTACTGTCTCCCTCTTTCAACGCTTGATCGAGGGAGCAGGTACGTCGAAGAATACCGAATATAGCGGTAAAATTCTTATCGTAAAGGCTCTCGACACCTTCCCCGATAGCTCCGGCCAAGGCTATCACTGGCGTGTTTGGCGAGACTTTCAGAGCGGTTTGAGCTACTCCATAGGGCGTTTTGCCGAATTGAGTTTGTTGATCGATCCCGCCCTCTCCAGTAAATATCACATCAGCGCCTACGATCTTCTCCGCCAACCCGGTAAAATTAATAACGATCTCAATACCTGATTGCAACCGTGCTGATGCGAAGGCCAATAGGCCGGCACCTAGACCACCGGCGGCACCACTACCTGGAACGCTAGCGATTGAGACCCCTAGATGGCTAGTAATTTTTTCCGCATAAATTTCAAGATTCCTATCTAAGGTTTGAATCATCTCAGGCGTCGCCCCTTTTTGTGGGCCAAACACCGCTGAAGCCCCATTAGCGCCAATCAGTGGGTTTGTCACATCACAGGCGACGATAAAGTCAGTCTTGGCTACTCGTGGGTCAAGTTCGCTTATATCGATATTAGCGATCTTGTGTAAATGTCCTCCCCCCAACGCCACCGCATTACCGTTTAAATCGGTGAATTTAACCCCTAAGGCGCAGGCCATGCCTTGTCCACCATCATTGGTTGCACTTCCACCCAAACCAATAATTATTTTGCGTACCCCTAGATCAAGCGCGTGTTTGATCAGTTCCCCTGTCCCATAAGTCGTAGTGAATAGTGGGTTACGATTTTCTTTTGTGGTATGCATAATACCACTCGCCGACGCCATCTCTATTACGGCCGTTTCACCGTCACCAAGTAGGCCAAATTCAGCGTTAACTGGGGCATGGAGAGGGCCCATCACCTCAACGGTGATAATTTTTCCTTCTGTAGCATCGACTAAAGATCGTACCGTGCCTTCACCGCCATCTGCCATTGGGACTTTAACGATTTCGCAATCGGGAAATACACGCCTTAATCCCCTTTCCATGCTATCCGCAACCTCTAAGGCCGTCATGCTCTCTTTAAAGGAGTCGGGGGCTAGGACAAATTTCATTAAAGCCTCATTGTAGGTTTAGCCATCGGCTAGATGGCTGCGATGAGTTAAAAAAGTCGGTAAACAATCATTATAGCGTGAGGCTGGAAATTATAGGGTAATTAATAACCACTTAGGAGGTCGAACACTCATTTAGCTAATTTTAGTCAACTGGTAATGACAGCTTTACTGAAGTGAGGGTAGTCAGTTAGTAAACATTAGGTAGTCGTCCGCCAATCTAGCAAACCAGAAATTTATGGGCCTCGTTGTAAATTTCGATATGCTCACATGTACTATGCTGATTACAACAGATGAAAATTTTATTTATACCATTGCCGCCCTAGAACAGGGGCGCTTTAACATTAAATTAGTTGCCAGCGACGATAGCCGGCAACTGGGTTTTATAATTCAAAGCAGTATGGAAATGATGAGTGATTATTCATCATTTCCAGCTGAAAATTAATGTAAAGGTGGCGTGTCGAGTAGTCTTTGGTAATCCATCATGACTCCGCCATCAAATACTTTTATTTCCTTTTGATTACCCTTAAACAGATTGATAGGTTTTATTTGTTCAGAGGTTATTCCTGAGTAATATCCGAAAATATTCATAAACTGAAACGCACTGAACGGTGTATCGATCTTTACATGTTCTTTCGCATCGTCGGTAAGGATAAAAAATGGCACATGATAATTTTGCTTTCCATTATTCCCATGTCTTACGGGTCTATCACTGGTATCCGTTGTCATGCCGTGATCAGAAAAATAGAACATTACGAAAGGTGCTTTATTCTCTTTCGATATGTTATACGTTCGATGAATAAAATCATCTAACTTATTTATGGATGATACGTAGCAATTAATAGGTTTTTTTTCTGAAAATGTAAAGCGCTGGGGGTATCCCATTAATCTTTTACAAGGATCTGGGTGAGACCCTATCATATGAATAAAGATAACCTTTTTTTCTGGTTTTTTTAGTATATCGGGAAGCAGGTCGAGCATGCTGAAATCGTCGACTAGCTTAGAATTATAGTCGCCTGATTTCAGGAAATAGCGGTGCTTGGCACGCATCGCTATTACGGTTGAGGGGGTATCGTATTCACCCACGAAACCTTGATTAGAGATCCAGTAGGTGTCGTATCCTGCTTTATTTGCAAGCGCTACTACGTTGTTATTGACGGTTACCTTTGTCCCATCGCTCATGGCAAGCGTACGAGGAAGTGAGAGAAAGGTATTGGGCGCTGCAGAGATGTAGTTGTTTAAAAAGATACCTGGGGCATTTCTTAACCAAGGCGTATCGTCATGAGGATACCCATAGAGGGAAAGGTAATCAGCGGCAACGCTTTCGCCAATCACCACAATGATATTGTTATACTTTGACTCTACTGTCACGTCACTGAAGGTATCAGGAATAAAAGCTTCTTTTTCTAAGGTTGCCAGATCTTTTTTGGACTGGTGAACATAGCCGATACCATCTTGTATCATCCTTTTTGGATAGGAATTAATCGATATCGCCGCGAGTATAAAAAGGCATAGCCATTTATACCTTTTACTTATTCTAAATAAAGATATCGTTGAGTATCTATAGAGTGAAACCCAGCAAAGTAGCATCAATACCAAGGGGATACCAAGGAATCCGCGTAGAAACTCCCGTGTTTCATGAGAGTCAGTTTGTATGGCTGATATGATAAAGCCGTAGTTCAATCTACCAAATTGAAAGCCAGTAGGGACATACAGAGAGAGTAACAGTAATACGACAATAATTAAAATTTTTGAAGGCTTGCTGACATTAGCTAATAATAAGATAGCTAAGGTTAAAAAGCAGTTACCTAGGTTCTTATAGCCTAGGCAGAGAGGGATAATCACTGAAATACATAGCAAGCTAACAATATTATATAATAAAGGTAACGTGCTTTTTTTGATTGAAAACATGCAAGAAATAGGCCTAAAGACGCTTATTTTATAAGAATGATCTTAAAAGTTCAAACGCTTTCCTTTTATAGGGTGCTAATGATAATTAGCAGCATTCTTCGAAGTCGTAATTAAAGGAGAGCTAATAGGGTTCAGGATAACTCTATTACGCTGAATACCGTGAAAAATAGGATTATCTCTTTTTAAAAAATTTGATACTAGAATGCAGTGCTTCAAAATTATTTTTCATTTGTGGTACTTTTTGGTCGAAATAATCGACCGCCTCCTCCAGACAGTTGTCGCCCTTATGTTTGAGGGAATAGCTCGGAATACCTTGTAGCCTCTGTTGACGTTATTTTCTGGTTTCATTGTCGCTGTCTAGTTAATGGACAACTGGACGGTCATGCCAAAGGGGGAAGAGCTAGACATGTGTAAACAACGTCTATAAAGCTTCACCACCTCAGCCTAGAACAGTATTTAGTCAGATTGAGGTGTGAAAAACTTTACTTGCTTACTCTACTGTTGTTCGCATTTGTCTTTCAACGCTTTTAGCGCAACCGGCTCGATGGGAGCGACCATCATCCCTCGATATTCCTTACATGCAGCGCTCTGAGTTGAGAGGGGGGCCATTTTACCAGGCTCTCCCTTAACGTCATTGGACGAAGTATTATCGTATTGAGGGGCACTACCAATCGGGGCAATACCCTCCTGCTTTGGTGAAGGGCTATTGCATCCTGAGAGTAACAATACAACGAGTAGATGACGGTATTTAGGCATAAAACTTATTCCTTTAGTATTGTACGAACACTGTTCCCAGCCTTCGTTCTTCACCTTATGGATGGATGATTGTGGGTTATTTTCCGAGTATTTCGTTAGCGTTCTCTTTCCAACCGTGAAGCCTTACCGTTGATAAGTGTTGTTTTTCATCGATAATTAAATCGCTCATTAAATCATGTCCATTTTTTAACATATCTGCTCGTGTCTGTAAGTCACTCTCTCCCGAAGCAAGCGCTTGCATCATGCGGATATTATATCGACGGAAGTGGTCGGCTATCTCTTTTGCCTCGTAAGCGCCTACGCCCAAAGCCACCAGAGCCTGACGACTCATACTCAGAGCACTTTCAAATACTTCCCTTTCCGGTAGTTCGACGCCTGCTTGGTGCAGTGCAATAAAATGTTCCACATCGCGTGCGCGTGCAAGTTGCTTGAGGTGGGGGAAAGCGCTCTTTGCCATGGTTGTCAGCGTTAGGCTATTTATCGGGTCATCGATAGCATTGATCAATAATTTTGCATGGTTTGCCCCTGCTGCTTCCAGTAAATCTTGCCGGGTGGCATCACCATAATAGACACGCATCCCTAGTTTACGTAGGACCTCTATATGGTCTGGATCATGATCAAGCACCACAACCTTAATCTTGGCAGTGATAAGCATACGCCCAGCTATCTGTCCAAATCGACCAAAACCCGCAATAATTACTGCTGGATGTTCGTCGTCGATGTGGTCAGCGGGTTCTGATATCTGCTGATTTGCCGATTCCGAGCGAGAGACGAGGAGTAGCAGTATCGGCGTGACAGCCATAGAGAGAGCGGCAACCAGGGTCAATGATTTTGACCAACTGTCGTCTAGCACATTTGCGGCATGGGCAACACTGAATACGACAAATGCGAACTCACTCCCTTGTCCCAGCAATACTACATACCAGCGATGCTGTAATTTCGCTACGTGGGTAAGGCGGGCGACTAGCCATAAAGCAGCCATCTTTATGACTAAAAAGCCGAACAGTAGTGCGAGTATTCGTAATGGATGATCGATTAATGTACCAAAGTCGATGGACATTCCAACACCAATAAAGAACAGCCCCAATAGCAGCCCTTTGAAGGGTTGAATATCGCTTTCTAATGCATGACGGTACTCAGAACTTGCGAGAAGTACCCCAGCAAGAAAGGCACCCATCGCCATCGACAATCCTGCATGTTCTAGCAGTAATCCAAAACCAAAGACTAAAAATAATGCAACGGCGCTAAAAATCTCACGTAGACCTGAGCGTGCGACAAAACGAAGGATAGGACGTGTCACATAACGGCCTAACAGTACGACCAGTACTAACGTTGCTACCACTTTCCCTGATGAGTATAAGAAAGAGGATAAACTCATTGTGTCACTGTGGCTTGAGAGTAATGGGATCATCGCAACTAACGGGATGGCAGCAATATCTTGGAATAAGAGTATGGAAAACGCTGAACGGCCCATAGGTGATGCAGTAAGATTTTTTTCTGACATCGCCGCCATTGCAATGGCGGTGGAGGAGAGTGCGAGTGTGAATCCGACTAACAAGGCAATTGTCCAAGATAATCCAAAAGCAGAGCAGAGGAGCGATAAGCTGATACCACAAAGAAACATTTGAATACTACCGCTGCCGAAGACATCCCCTCGCATACTCCATAAACGTTGAGGATCCATCTCTAAACCGATGATAAATAGCATGAGAACCACACCGATTTCGGCAAAGTTTAAAATACTTTGCACATCATCGACCAGTTTAAGTCCCCAAGGACCAATAAGACATCCGGCGAGAAGATAGCCAAGAACCGAGCCTAATCCTAGACGAACAGCCAGTGGCACAATTAGAGCAGCAGCCCCTAAATAAGTTAATACTTGAAGCATATTTTCACTGCTCATTTTGCGCCTCCATCCACTGTTCTATCCTTTGTTTGTATCTTAATGCATGGTGCTGTAATTCGGAGTCTTCGCTGGCGAAGGCGTTGTGGAGAGAGAAGGGCGTTAACCACTTCATTCCGCAGTAAAGCGCTGTTGCTTGCAGGGGTTGCGCTAAAACATCAAAGCCGGGATGGTCGCCTAATTGAAAGTGTGTCGATGCGCCACCGGTCGTTACGGCCCACAGTAATGACTTACCTTGTAATTGATGGCCATTATGACCATAAGCCCAGCCATGGGTCAGAACTTTATCCAGCCATAATTTGAGTAACGGTGGCATGCTGTACCATTGCATCGGATGCTGGATAATGACCAATTCGGCTTCGGACAACAGTTGTTGTTCTGCGGTGACATCTATCGAAAAATCGGGGTAGTTATCATACAGTGAGTGGATCTTGACCCCTGCAATACCCTTCGCTTGCTCCAACATAAAGTGGTTTGCATGGGAATAATCATGATAAGGGTGAGCATAAATAATTAATATCATTGAAATACCTATGGATTACCAGGTTTATTCAGACGCTAAAAGCCCGAAAGTCGTTAACGTTGAAGCACCGTTATAGCGAATAAAGATCAACCGAGCGGTGGCAGAAAATTCTAACGTTTCTACTGTTTCTTGATGGCCGAGAATCACATCTCCTGCCTGCAGTAACTGATTATCGATTATGCAATCTCCTTTAATGACCCTTATATAGATCCCCTCGAAAGGAGAATAGGGTAGAGATACGGAGAGACGCTCTGTGCTGTTATTGATGATATCTTCGATATGTGAAAATCCTAATTCCCACCGTGTAGAGTGTATTGAATCGCTAAGCTGAGCGGGAGGCATAGCCTTAATAATTGTCTCCATTCGCGGCTGACTTGCCTGTGGAGAAAAGCAAACTCTGAGAATTTCGGAATCGACGAAAGGTGCGGTAAGTTTTAACGTTTTTCTGTCGGTTGAATAATGAATATGTGGGGAATTCTGATTGAGCAAGAAACTATTATCCCCGACTGATAGTTTAACACTCCCTTGTAAGACATAGTGCATTACAAGATCGTTTTGTGTCTCGGTAGCTGGGATAATTTGTTCTTGTTTCATCGAGATAGCATCCACTAACGCAAGATTTTCCCCGCGTGAAGATCCTTCCTCACGCGGTATCATAATCCTGCGGATGATAATACCACCATATTCGAACTTACTTTGCTGAGCCTGTGTGATGCGTTGCATGATTAAATAAGACCTTCATCGGTCATAACTTTTTTCATAATGTCATCGTTGAGGATTTTATGAAATAAAGCGCTGAGATGAGGGTATTTATCGAGGTCAATGATTTTCATGGCAATAGCCCAACGTAACGTCGCGAATAAATAACTATCAGCGATAGAGAAATGTGCGCCTAACCATGGGCTCTCTGATAAACGTTGTTCTATTTTATTGTAAAGATTCACCAAGTCAGTCCGTGATTGCTCTTGAATCTCGTTGACTGCCGCATCAGTTTGTACGAAACGTTTTGCCGTAAACAAGGGATAGAATTTTGGGTGAAGATCTGAATTGAGAAACGCTAACCATTTGCGGACGATAGCCTTCTCTTGAAGGTCATTACTGCCTAAAATTAACTTTTCAGGAAAGCGGTCTTCAAGATAATCAATAATCGCTAAGTTTTGCGCCAATACGAAGCCATTATCAATCAATACAGGGACAGCCCCTTCGGGGTTGATTGCTAAAAACTTTTCGCTTTTTTGCTTTAAATTCACCGACGTTGCACGATATTCAATGCCAAACTTCTCAAGAAAATAGTGTGTCGCAATGGAGCAGGCACCTGGGGAGTAATAAAGTTCTAACATAGTGACACCTCGCGGTTGGGATGTTGTGTATAAAATCTGGATTAATACTTACTAGAGCTATTCAGACTTTAGCGAATAATGTAGGGGGGCGTTATTTATGCATGCCGATTTTACATCATCGCAACAAAGGGATGTTTTGATAAGGGTGTAAATTAGCAAAAGAGTTTCCATTCTAATGGATAATGAATTTACTCAAATTAACCGGTGAAAAATTGCTTTGTTTATAATGTGTTAGTGGGGGGGATTTTTTGTGAGGCCAGGGAAGGGGGCATGAGAAAAATTTTTTCAAATGATAAACAGCATAGCGTAAATCCTACTACCACCCATATTTTATGAGGTTTAGCTTTTAATGGAATAAGTATTATGACTGCCCCTTTTATTGACCTTATCAACAATGCGGTGGAGCAGGCTCCCTCGGCCTTCAACGTCCAAACCTCTCATGTGCTTATTTTATATAGAGAAGGGCATACTCGCGAGCACAGATGAATATTGGCTCGATATCATTACCTGCAGGTGAAAAGACTTACCTTGATGATGAGTAACAATTTATTATCGCAGATGAGTATCTTACTAGGAATGGTATAAAACAGTATTTACAGCTTAATACCATTTATACATTTCGTTAATTTTGTACATAAAATTGATATAAAAATAGCTCCATTAGAGGAGCTATTTTTGATGGTCAGGATATTGCACTGTTATACTACGATGACCTAAATAAAATTATCGATAATTTTCTAGGTTTGTTTCCGGTCCATCTTTTACCACAGCTTGTGCTTTACCGAAACTTTCCATCAAGCATTTGTACTCAGGGCAAACATGCTCGGAAAGAATCTCAGCAAATTGCGAACCTTCGGCGCGGTTCCATGTACGCATGAGTTCCGCAACAATAGCAAAGGTATCAGTAGGTACAGCGCCAGCTTGTGCTACACGTGCAATGGTAATATCTGTGGCCATCTTTGACCAGTTACCCGATGCATCGACGACACAATAGACATTATAGCCTTCTTTAATCGCACTAACTGCAGGAAATGCCATACAGACGCTGGTTAATGTACCGGCAATAATCAGTGTTTTTCTACCCGTTTTTTTCACTTCTTCAACGAATAGAGGATTATCCCAAGTATTTATCTGCCCTGTACGCGGAACATAAACTGCATGAGGGGCATATTTATGAACTTCAGGAATCAGCGGACCATTCGGACCGTCTGGTACTGAAGCCGTAGTAATCACTGGGATATTAAGTAGTGAAGCGACTTTCGATATCGCCGTCACATAATGACGTAAGTCATTTACAGGGACATCTCTCACTGTGTTAAATAAACCGCTTTGATGGTCAATCAATAAAATAACGGCATCATCCGGATCGATCATTCCATTTGTTGAACTCATAATCACCTCATCTTAATTGATAGTACGTTCTATTTTCCCAAAGCGTCCACTTTGAAAATCGGTAATCGCCTGCATAATTTCTTGGCGACTGTTCATCACGAAGGGGCCTTGTCCCACAATGGGTTCATTAATTGGCTCCCCACTTAATAGAAGGAATTTTGTCTCTTTTTCTGCGGTAATCACTAATTTAGTGTCAGCTCTTTCCATGACCACTAACTCGGCGGAGCTAACTTTATGTGCCTCGCTTATCGTTAACGATCCTTCTAAGACAAACAGTGCACAAGTATCCCCTTCAGGAAGGTCGAATACTATCTGACCATTTACCTTGGCCCGAACATCCCAGACATTCATTGGGGTATAGGTCTTAGCAGGGCCACGTAATCCGTTATATTCGCCTGCTATTAAGCGTAAGGTTCCTGCATCATTAGGTAAGGTAACTTCAGGAATATCGTTACTTAAGATCCCTTGATAGCCAGGGGTACTCATCTTGTCCTTAGCGGGCAGGTTGACCCACAATTGAACCATTTCAAAGTCGCCACCTGTTGCTGCAAATTCAGGGCTATGAAATTCTTCGTGCAAAACACCGGATGCGGCGGTCATCCACTGCACATCACCAGGACCAATACTGCCGCCACCGCCGGAAGAATCTTGGTGAGAAACTCCACCATTATAAACAATGGTGATCGTCTCAAAACCGCGATGTGGATGCTGACCAACACCCAATTTTTTATTGGTGGCGGGGAAATTAGTCGGCCCGGCATAATCCATTAGTAGAAACGGCGACATTTCCTCAGCAATATCGTTATAGGAAAAAATATTTCTGACCGGAAATCCATCGCCGACCCAGTGCTTACCATTACTGCGTTTAATAAAAGCGACCTTTTTCATGTCATTTCTCCTCAAAAAAATCATGGTGATAATCTAACCATTAATTTATTTTTAGAGTAGTATGTAAAAATCGAAATGACTTTCCATTGGGTTGGATAATGGACTTTAATCAGATTGCCGTTTTCGTGAGGGTTGTGGAGGCAGGAAGCTTTAGTGCTGCGGCTCGGCTATTGGAGGTCCCTGTCTCAACAGTGAGTAATCGGGTTGCTATGTTGGAAAAGCGGCTTGGGATTACTTTGCTCCAGAGAACAACAAGGCAGTTACATCTAACGGATGCAGGTAAGCTATATTATGAGCATGCTTCCGAGGGACTAGCTCATATTTTCGACGCAGAATCTTCAATTTTTGAAGCGATTGGCGAGCCTTGCGGAGTACTCAGGGTTTCAGCGCCATTTGATATTGGTAATCCATTATTGTCAGCCATTATTGATGCGATGAATGAGCGTTGGCCAGAAGTGAAACTCGAATTCGTACTAATCAAAAGATATGTCGATCTGGTTGCTGAAGGTATTGATATCGCAATCCGCACTGGGCCGCTAGAAGATTCGACGTTAATTGCAAAGTTAGTAGGCTATGCCGAATGGCAAGTTTTCGCGAGTCAAGAGTACGTAATGAGCCATCCGGCAGTAGCTATCCCTCAAGATATTCGACATCACTGTTGCCTAGCATTTTCTCCAATTGGTAAAGATGCTTGGACTTTACAGAATGGCGACACCAGTCTAACTATTCCGATTGATAAATCCATCGTTGCCAATGATATCAGTCTGATCACTTCTATGACGATGGCGGGAAAAGGCATTGCCTTACTCCCTGATTATCAATGTAATACAACCTACAGCAGGGGAGAGTTAATTCGTCTTCTTCCAGGCTGGTATGCCATAAAAGATCCGATTCATCTTGTCTATCCGAGACATCGATATGTTTCACCAAAACTTAGAGCTTTTATCAATGTGGCTGAAAAACTATTAAAATCAGCGCTTGCATCGAATAATTTACCCAATTAGTGAGAGTATATACTAATCAGTAGTCTTATTTTTATTGCTAATTGACGAAAAAATACCGCCTTCAAGCGGTGTATTTTGTTAATCCTCTAAGGCTTGTTTAGTGATTTCACTCTCTTTAATACATCCCTCCCCTGTAAGAAATTGTCGCAAAATCCAGGGTCATTGTAGTAGTGAAAGAGTAATAACCTGATAGGGTCAGCCTTCATTGAAGGCTACATTCATCATGACGAAATGATGAAGCGATACCTAATAGTTTTTATAAAAGACATTATTATTCTCATTTTTTATTTGATTTTTTAGATAAAATAACGCCAGACGTTATAAGAGTAATGCCGAGTAACTCATTGACATGCAGGGTCTTGGCGTTCATAAATAGATCAAATAATAAGGCTGATACCATTTGGCCACTGATCACAAGCATAGCTGTCTGTGTGGATCCTAAAAATTTTAAAGTATAGCTATTGATTGCTACAAAAATGGCGCCGATAGCTCCCCCGAAATAGGCGTAAAATGGTGCATTAATACTAAAGTCAGTTATTTTATTATTTTGCCATAAAATAAGAATGCTCAGGAATAAAAAACCAATTATATGATTCCATGTTGATGCATGAAACGGTGTTTTTTCTAAGCTTAGTCTACCATTTATAGAGCGACTTAGACTTATCAATACACCATTAAATAAAGACAGCAGAATATAGGTTAACATGAGTTTATTTCGCTAATAGTAAAACGCAACATCCAGAAAATATAAGTAATATTGAAATAAAATCAAAAAGAGAGAATTTCCTACTCACCATACCAAACCAACCTAATTTATCGGATACTATTCCGTAGATGACTTGTCCTGTTAGCATTAGGCTTAACGATGCCGCTAACTTTAGGGGGCTATTAATAGTGATAGCGGCTAACACTACAGTGAGAGCTCCAGGGATACCTCCTAGATAACACCATAGGGGAGGGCTATTCTCTGATGTTTTTTGTATTTTAGGCTGAATAATTACCAGTAATAAAAAAGAAAATAAAGCCCCAGAGCCATGAGCGAACCACGCTGCAATCAACGGCGAGTTCCACGTAGATAAATAACTATTAGTGGTGATCATAGCAGTAAGCAGGACACCAGAAAATATACCTGTAGTGATGGTTGTGTTGTTTCGTTCCATAATCTTTACATTTGATACGACATTGAAGTACTTTAATAAAAAATAATTAATGTTTAAATTGTGTTTTTGGAAACTCTTAGTTGAGCTCAGGTTGATAATCAAATGGATAAATTCTCTACAATTCCCTTTTTTGTGACAGTAGTCGAAATGGGAAGTTTTTCTGCTGCCGCGCAGAAACTATCCATGACTAAATCAGCAGTGAGTAAGCGAATCGGAGCATTAGAAGATGATTTGGGGATTAAATTATTTTACCGCACGACTCGCAAGCTGAGCTTAACGGAAGCAGGATTGACCTATTATGAATACGCGCGTGCAGCGACAAGTCTAGTGTTGGAAGGGCATGATGCTATCAGCCAAATGCAAAATAATGCCCATGGCTCGCTAAAGATAACCATCCCTATGGTTTTTGGGCGGTTACACATCTCGCCGATTTTACCTATCTTTATGAAAAATAACCCCAACATCAAGCTTCAAGTCGTTATGGATGATCATGACATCGACCTTATTGGGGGGGGGGTTGATTTAGGAATTAGGATAGGAAGCTTGGCCGATTCATCACTTATCGCCAAAAAATTGTCAATATGTTCAAGCGTGATCTGCGCATCACCCGATTATCTGAGAAGAAATGGTATTCCCAAAGACCTGCATGACTTGAGCGAGCACAATTGTATGGTCTACGCGGGGCAGCGTGGAGGGACGACGTGGAAGCTTCAAGGTCCTAATGGTGAAGAATATTTCGTCCCAAAAGGGAACCTTGTCGTGAATAATAGTGAGGCATTATATGATGCTCTACTTTCTGATATGGGAGTGTGTCAAATGCCTAAGTTTATTGTGGGGCCCGCGCTTTCTGATGGTAGATTAGTTCCTCTACTCGATTCGTACCAATTACCGACACATCATATCTTTGCGGTATACCCGCAACGTAAATACCTCCCTGAAAAAGTAAAACGTTTACTCGATTTCTTTATTGAGCATTTAGGTAGCGGCTCTTTATACCAACAGAAATATGAGTGGTAATTTTTATAAAGACCTAACGCGCCTGAATCCTAGTGTTTTCGCTCAATTATCCAATTATTATAATCTGTAGACACGGGCAGACCAATAACCATCTCCTTTGCAAGAGAACTCTTTTAATCCTAAAGATACTAGCTCTCTACCAATCATCCGGTTCATGATTCCATGCCCCATAAGTAGCACAGATCCTGTTGACTCTTTCGCATAGTGTATAAGTAAATCTGCGGCTTGAAGACTACGTTGCTTTGCCCTTTTTTTGCTTTCAACATTACGAGAGATACCGCATAACCACATGATACGGAAATACACAGCCCAAGCGCTGGCAGATAACGTCAAATAGGGTATAGCAAATGTTGGTAGCTCTGCTTCCCTAAAGACATTATCAACGCGATCAGGCTTATAATCTAAGGCTTTCAGAGAAGTGATGGTTCTAGGAAGAGGACTGCTTAAGACGCGTGACACGTTCAGGAGTAGTGGTTTCAGTGATTCTGGTGGCACATCCCTACCTATATTAGATAAATCGTACTCCTCAACCCAGGTCGGCATTTCACTACTTTTGATTTTCGACGGGCCGACCAGTGAAGGCTTGCCATGACGCATTAAAATAATTTCCATAATAATTCCCTCAATTTATATCAAATCGTTTAGAGAATAACAGATTATATAAATATACTAATCCTCTCTTGGCTTTTTTTTGATAAATATACTACACAGTAGGTATATTTATTATCTTCTCATAAAAAACATCTCGGATTGGGATCTCTTATATATTGCATCAGTATTTTCTTATGATAAACTGTCGATAGGTTTTCATAGTGTGAACAATAAGTTTATAATGAATCTTTTCTTAACCATGTCTGTTTTTGTTAAAATTGTCGATTCAGGTAGCTTGTATGGTGCATCGGTTGAACTTAATATATCTCCTACTATGGTTGGAAAACATCTCCGAATGCTAGAGAGCCATTTAAATTTCAGGCTCCTCAATAGAACGACAAGACGTATCTCTTTAACTCAGGAAGGTGAAAATTATTTTAATCACTGTAAGGAAGTTTTATCATTAGTTGAAAGTGGTGAAGAAAGATTCAGAAAAAACCATCCCTCCCTCTCAAATAATATCATTGTGTCAGCTCCGGAAGTCCTTGGTAAACACCTTATATTACCGATAATATTAAAATATATGGAGCATCACCCTGATATAAATATAGAGCTTGAATTATCAGATTCTTTCATAGATTTAACTACCAGCAAAATAGACATTGCTATTCGGGTTGGTGAGGTTCCTGATAGTAATGAAATTATTTCCAAGTATCTCGGGGACTATGAATTCGTAGCTTGCGCGAGTCCAAAATATCTCAAGGAATCTGGTACCCCTATTAACCCAGATGATTTATTAGATCATCAATGTATATCATTCAATAAGAAAATATTAAATGAATGGCAAGGAAATGAATTTGTCGAGAAGATGAAGAAGAGTAGGATAGTCAGCTTCTCAATCGATGCAATTAGGATGAGTGCTTTATCTGGCCTGGGAGTCATTATTCATTCAAAAATATTTGTGGAGGATGATATAAAGAATGGGAAGTTATTAGCTATTTTAGAGGATCATCCATTACCAAGAAGAAAAATTAGTGCAATTTATCACAAGGATAAAAAAAATAATAAAAAGGTTAAAAAGTTAATAGAGTTTATTCAGCTGCATACTGCCGATGTAATTCAGGGTTAAGACTATCATCTTTTTTTTAAATACCTTAAAAATAATCGCCTAGGGTAAATAGGTAGATATTACACCCGTAACTATAAGGCTGGTTGATGCCAGTACCAGTCAGGTTCTGCTCCTTATCCATTAACGGCAATGTTTTTCACTGTAAGATTTAGCGATTTTTTTAAGACTAGGAGAGGCTCCGAACATTGCTGATAAGACCTCTGTTGTGACGCGGGTGACAGAGTATTTTTTATCCGGTTTATTGTTACTCAACACTCATTTTCGACAAAAATAGAGTTGCTTGTGTACAATTTATACGCATAATGGTTGCAATTATTTACAATTTTTATCTTTGAAGTTGTATTTTGACAGGGAAATGTCATGCGTCACCACCTCACTTACTCTGCGCTCAGCCTTGCTGCGCGCAAGGGCCGTATTCCATTTGGCCCCGTTGTCTTACCACTATTTCTATTCAGCCAACCACTGCTCGCGGCGACATCAAACAGCGAACAGCTGATCATACAGCAGCAGCGGCAAAAGGCACTGGAACAACAACTGACGCCCCCGACACCGGATGTGCGCCTATCGCCACCTTCGTCCAGTTTGGGAGGCTTTGTGTTCCCGCAGGAAAAACCCTGCTTCCCTATCGATCAGGTCGAGTTGAGCGGCCAGGACAAACTCCCACACTGGCTGCCGTTGCAGCGTATTGCTAATCAGGCGCAGGGGCGCTGCCTAGGCGGACAGGGCATTAACCTGCTGATGAGCACTCTACAAAACCGATTAGTGGATCATGGCTACATCACTACGCGCGTATTAGCGCCGGCGCAGGATCTGAAAAGTGGCCAACTGCGATTAGTGGTCGTGCCAGGCTACGTGCGTCAGGTAAAACTGACGGCGGATAGCGGCCATTACATTCAGCCTTACAGCAGTTTCCCGGCCCATGCGGGCAACCTGCTGGATCTACGCGATAGTGAACAGGGGCTGGAAAACCTGCAGCGTTTGCCGACAGTGCAGGCCAGTATGGAAATCATCCCAGGTGAACGGCCCGGCGAAAGTGATATCGCTCTGCACTGGAAGCAGGAACGTATGTGGCGTATTGGGGCCTCGCTGGACGATTCCGGTACCCGAAGTACCGGACGTTATCAGGGCGGCCTGACGTTATCGCTGGATAACCCACTTTCGCTTAGTGATCTGTTCTATATTTCCGGCTCTACTGCTCTACAAAATCAGGGCAGCAAGGGATCGAAGAACATCACCGGGCACTATTCGGTACCTTTTGGTTATTGGCTGGCCGGGATCTCCGCCAACAGCTATGACTACCACCAAACTGTTGCTGGCCCCTATGAAGATTATCGCTATAGCGGTAAGAGCAAGAACTTGGGGTTCCAACTCAATAGGGTGCTGCACCGTAACGGCAGCCAGAAAACTACGCTGACCTACGACGTGCTGGCGCGCGAGTCCAGCAACTACATCAACGATACCGAAGTGGGCGTGCAGCGTCGGCGCACCTCGGGCTGGCGTTTGGGGCTGCAACACCGCCACTATATTCAACACGCTACGCTGGACACGGGTGTTAGCTATCAGCGCGGCACCCGCTGGTTCGGCGCATTGCCTGCGCCGGAAGAGACTTTTGGCGAGGCGACGGCGCTCAGCAAAATTGTGCAGCTTAACGCCCAGCTCGACCTGCCATTCAATCTGTTTAGCCAGAACTTCCGCTACAACGTGCAATACCAGCGTCAGATCAGCGCTACCTCGCTGACGCCGCAGGACCAGTTCGCTATCGGTAACCGTTGGACGGTGCGCGGCTTTGACGGCGAGCGCACCTTGAACGCCAATCACGGCTGGTTCGTCCGTAGCGATCTGGCCTGGCGCACGCCGTTGCAAGGGCAAGAGCTTTATCTCGGTGCCGACTACGGTGAGGTGGGCGGCTATGGTTCGGACTATCTGGTTGGGCAGCACCTGGCGGGTGGCGTGGTGGGGCTGCGCGGCTACGTCTTCAAGGTCGGTTACGATCTGTTCGCTGGCGTGCCTTTATCTAAACCTGAGGGGTTCAGCACCAGCCCGGTCACCCTGGGCGTTAATCTTAGCTGGAATACCTGAGGGCACGATTATGCGTATAGGCAAATACCATATCAGGGCACCGCTGATCCTTGGCGGTGAGGACGGCGAGGCGGAAGCCTTTGGCGCGGCGGTATGGCTGTGGATGCATTCGCCGATGCACCGCGACGCCCCGCTACACACCTTGCCGACGCTGCTGCTGCCGATTATCAAACGACAGCAATATGTGCTGGCGTCGCATCGAAATAAGCCGGTGTTTTTCCTCAGCTGGGCGTGGATGGATCAAGAGGCCGAGGCGCGTTATCTGACGCAGCCTGCGGTGAATATGCTGGAAAATGACTGGAACAGCGGCGACCGTTTGTGGTTCTGCGACTGGATAGCGCCCTTCGGGCATACGCGGGAAATGCGTAATCTGGTCGTGCGGGAGATCTTCCCTCACCTGTGTATGCGGGCGCTGTATCACCGCGGAGAGCAGCGTGGAAAGCGCGTGGTGAACTTTAAAGGCGCGCAGGTTAGTCGTCAGCAGGCACAGCGATGGTGGGCAAGCCACCCGTTAGCTGTCGAGCCGTCAGACATCAAATAAGGACATTGCTATGAACAAGGACTTGTATCGTATCGTTTTCAACAAAGCACGCAACATGCTAATGGTGGTGGCGGATATCGCCCGCTCCGGCTGTGCTGGCTCGGCCCGCTCGTCGGGTCTGGGGCATACCCTAAGCCAGTGCATCGGTAAGATGAGTGCCGTTAGCTTTAGCCTGCTGATGGCGCTGGGCGCTATCCAACCCGTGCAGGCGGCGATTATTGCAGACGGCAATGCGCCGGGCGGCCAGCAGCCGACCATCGTCAACAGCGCCAATGGTACGCCACAGGTCAATATCCAGACGCCAAGCGCCGGTGGGGTTTCTCGCAACACTTACAGCCAGTTTGACGTCGACAAGCGGGGCGTGATCCTCAACAACTCCCACAAAATGACCCAAACCCAGCAGGGCGGCTGGGTCGATGCTAACCCGTGGCTAGCGAAAGGCGAAGCCAGGGTGATCCTTAACGAGGTTAACTCACGCGATCCCAGCCGTTTGAACGGTTATATCGAGGTTGCCGGGCAGCGTGCTCAGGTGGTGATCGCTAACCCGTCCGGTATTAGCTGTAACGGTTGCGGCTTTATCAATGCCAACCGCGCTACCCTGACCACCGGGCAGGCACAGATCAATAACGGTAACCTGACTGGCTTTAAGGTCGAGCGGGGTGAGGTGGTGGTTGAAGGCGTCGGTATGGACAGTTCGCGTCAGGACCACACTGAAATTATTGCGCGTTCGATTAAGATCAATGCCGGACTGTGGGCTAACGATCTGAAAATCACCACCGGGCGCAACAAGGTGGATGCCGCACACCAACAAATCGACAAATACAGCGATGATCCTGCTACTCGACCGCAGTTGGCGTTAGACGTAGCGAAGTTGGGCGGCATGTATGCCGGGAAGATCCGCATGATCGGCACCGAGACTGGCGTCGGGGTGCGTAATGCCGGCAATATCGGCACGCAGGCTGGTAGCGTGGTTGTCACCGCCGAGGGCCGCATTAAAAATTACGGTAAAATCAGCAGCGGCGGTGATGCGCGGCTGGCCTCGAAGGGCGACTTCAGTCACAGTGGCTCACTGTTCGCGGTGGGCCATGTCGACCTCAGTAGCGATGGCGAGGTGCAAAATAGCGGCTCTATTGCGGCCCGCAATAATGTGCGTATTCAGGCAGCCAGCCTGAACAGTAGTAAGGGCAGTACGCTGGCGGCCGGTGTGCAGCAGGATGGTCGGCTTGGCGGCAGCGGTGAACTGGCGCTAACCACCCGCGGCAAACTGACTGCGCAGGGGCAAAATTTGGCTGCAGGCAACCTACGTGCCACCGGGCAGGGCGTGGATATCAGCGGTAGCCGTACCACAGCTAACCAGGTCACGCTGGAAGCTGGAGCTGGCGATTTGTCGACGGTCAATGCGCAGGTTGATGCCGCACAACAGCTGACCGCCAGCAGTGGCAAGCGGCTCAATAATGACGGCGGTAAGCTGACGGCGAATAAGCTGGTGCTCAACGCGCATGACTTATCCAACCGCAAGGGGGAGATCACTCAGCTTGGCGAAGAAAACCTGCGGTTGAACCCGCAGGGTAAACTGGATAACGCTGGCGGCCGTATTGCCAGTAACGGCAATGACTTGACGTTGAAAGCCGATTCGATCATTAACCAGGATGGGCAAATCGTCCATGCGGGTAAAGGCACGCTGACGGTGAATACCGGCCGCTTGCAGGGCGATGGCGGCAAGCTGTTATCCAACGGTCAGCTTAGTATGCGGGGCGGCGACTACATATTGGACGGTGGCAGCACTTCGGCGCAGCAGATCGCCTTGGATGCCGACAGCCTGTCTCACCGCAACGCTCAACTGGTACAGAGCGGTAAGGGGGAGATGCGCCTCAATGCCCGGGAGGGAATTGATAATCAAGGCGGCCAATTGGCGGCCAATGGTAACGTCGCGCTGAATGCGGCAGGGTTGAATAATCAGAGCGGCAAAGTGATTGCTGCGCAGGACGGTAGGCTGAAGGTGCAGGTGACTGGCGCTATCGATAACCGGCAAGGTCAACTGGCGGCCAGTGGCGATACTCAGCTGCGGGCCGATAAACTGGATAACCACAAAGGGCTGGTCTCCGCCGCGACGGGCAACGCTGAGGTCACAGCGCGACAGGCGCTGGATAACCGCGGCGGCCGTATCGAGGCCCAACAGGCTCTACAACTGACCGGTAGCGGACTGGAGAATCAGGCAGGGCAGGTGGTGGGCGGTGCGCTTTCGCTGGCGCTGGGTAAAGGGGCGCTAAACAACCAACATGGTGTTATCGCCGCCAGCGGCGATCTGGGCCTGAGTAGCGGTATGCTGAACAATGACGCTGGCCTGCTGCAATCTAGCGGTAATATGAATATCGACACCCAAGGCGCGGCATTGTCCAATCGTCTGAGCGGTGAGGCCGGCGGACTCCTCAGCCAGGGAACGTTGACGATCCACAGCGGCGCGCTGGATAACAACCAGGGCATGCTGGTGGGTACCGGAATGACCGAACTGTTTACCGGCGAGCTTGATAACAGTCAGGGCACGCTGGTTGGTAAGCAGAAGCTGAATATCGACAGTTTGGCGCTGACCAATGACGGCGGTCTGTTACAGGCTGGCGGTGATGCGCGCATCGACACTCAGGGTCAGGCCCTAAGCAACCGTGATAGCGGTAAGAATGGCGGTATCAGCAGCCTTGGTAAGCTAACGATCGCCAGCGGTGATGTGGATAATCAGGCCGGTTTTATCGCCAGTTCGGGTGAGCTGCAATGGTATGGCGAGCAACTGGATAACCGCCGCGGGACACTGGCTTCAAAGCAACAGCTGTCGGTCGCTGTCAGGGGGATCAATAACCAAGGTGGGGCGATCACGTCCGGTCAGGATATGATGCTGGATGCCAAAGAGCTGTTAGATAACAGTAATCTGGGGGTGATCGGCGCGGGTAAAAAATTGTGGTTGGACAGCGACCACTTGCTAAATAACCATGGCACGCTGGTCAGCGCCGATACGGCGAAGATCACCTTCGGACGGCTGGAGAACCAAGGCGGCCAAGTGACGGCACAGAAGACGCTGGCGCTCCACGGCAGTAGCCTTAATAACAACGACGGCGGCCTGATCCAGAGTGGTGAGGGGGTAGATCTGACCGTTGATCGGCTGACCAACGTCAATAGCGGTGATAAGGGGGGGATCACTAGCCAAGGGGCGATGAAGCTCACGACCCGCGTGTTCGATAACGACCAGGGGGTGGTGGTTACTGGTCAGGGTTTACAGCTCAATGCCGAAGTGCTGCGAAACGGCGGCGGCAAACTGGTGGCACAGCAGACATTGGTGCTGAATACCACCGCTACAGACGGCCTGAATAATCAGCGGGGATTGGTGCAGTCGGGCGCGGAGATGCGTGTCGATACTCACGGCCAGCGGCTGAATAATCAGAACGGTACCTTGCACAGCCTGGGTAAATTGCAGCTCAGTGGTGGCGATATCAATAATCAGAGCGGCACGCTGGGAGCCAAAGGCGACGTCGCCCTGGCGGCACTGAAATTGGATAACAGTAATGGCGGGCGAATTATTGGCGAACAGGCGGTTCAACTGGTCAGCGCCGGTCTGGATAACCGCAACGGACAAATTCAGGCGGTCGGCAACCTATTGCTGGACAGCACGCAGGGTGTTATCGACAACGCCTTGGGACTGATTCGCAGCGGCGCCACCGTAACGCTCAATGCTCTGCAGTTTATCAACGATAATACCAAGGCGGAAAATAAAGGGTTGGAAGGCCAAGTAGCGACGCTGAACACCGACTCGCTGAGTAACCGTGGCGGCAGCATTCTGGCTAACCAACAGCTGACTCTCACCAACGGCGGTCAGTTGGATAACAGCGCTGGCCAATTGGCCGCCAGCGAAAACTTACAGTTGCAGGGCGCGGCGCTTAGCTTGCTGAACACCGGCGGTATCGTTAAAGCGGGCAAACTGCTGGACATCAACGCGCAAGCCGTCGGCGGCGACGGGCAATTACTGTCGCTGGGCGATATAAATCTGGTCAGTGCGCAGGGCATTAATAACAGCGGTGAGATGATTGCCAACGGCAATTTCAACTTCACCACGCCGGGCGATGTGGCTAATAGTGGCAAACTGCTCGCGGGGGGCAAGCTCGATCTGCGCGCCGCTAACCTGTTCAATGCTGCCAGCGGTGAGATTAATGCTGGGCAGGATTGGCTAACAGTCAATGACACTTTGACCAACTATGGTCTGATTGACGGTAAACATACATTGATCCAGGCCAACGCGCTGAACAACATCGGTACCGGCCGTATTTATGGCGATGCTATTGCTGTACACACCATCACCTTTAATAACCTAGCGGAAAATGGCACCGCTGCCACACTTGCCGGGCGAGAAAGGGTGGATATCGGTACCCTCTCGCTGAATAACCACGATCATGGGTTGATTTATAGCGGTGGCGACATGGCGATTGGTGGCCAGCTCGATGCCAACCACCTAGCCACTGGCCAGGCCGGTATCCTCAATAATCACAGTTCGACCTTTGAATCTGCGGGTAACATGGCTATTTCGGCCGGGCAGATCAACAATATCAACGACCGCTTTACGACCGAACGGGTTACTGTTGCTAACGAAAAAATCACCGAGTATCAGCAATCGGGCGATCCGGTACGCTGGATGGCCGGAGAACCCGGCGTTTTCGTTGACCGCAATTCATCAAACTCGCTGTTGAACCTAAATACCCCTGGGAAAACGGGGCGTAACAACGATAGATTTACGCAATACGACATCACTCGTACGGTGCAGGAAACGCAGGTTAAGGAGAGCGATCCGGCCAAAATTATCGCGGGTGGCGATATGGCGATCAACGCCGGGCATCTGCTGAACGATAAGAGCCAAGTGATCGCAGGCGGCACGCTGGCGATTAATGCTGGCAGCGTGGATAACGTGGCGGTACCGGGTCAGCGCTTAACCACCGACGTCGGCGAAGTGACCCATTACTACCGCATTAAGAAGAAGGGGAAAGATAAGCAGGGGCAGACTACCACGGCCTATACGCCACCGACCACTATTCAAACCCTCTCGCTGAAACCGAGCCAACTGATTGACCACGGGCAGGTGGCAGGTAACCCAATCGCTATTACCCCCCTGACGCAGCAGGGCACTAATGCCACTATCGGCGCTACCAATGCGGTCAATGCGGTGGTCAGCGGCAGCGATATTTCCGCCGACATGCAGACCACCGGTAGCGGCGCTCTGCCGGTGATTCAAGCCATAGCATTGCAGCCGGGCCAGCAGTTCGAAGTCGCCAACAAGGTCAATAACCAGCAGGGTGACGCGGTGAACAGCGTGGTGCGCATTGTCGGGCCAGACACCCGCTTGCCGGACAACAGCCTGTTCAGGACGCATCCGGCACCGGATGGCCAGTATCTGGTGGAAACTGATCCGCGCTTTACCAGCATGAAAAAATGGCTGGGAAGCGATTATATGCAAAATCGCCTTACCCCTAACGGTGACACCCTGCTGAAACGGTTGGGGGACGGTTATTATGAACAGCGCTTGATCCGCGAGCAGGTGATCAACCTGACCGGTCAGCGCTATCTGGACGGTTATAATAGCGATGAGGAGCAGTTTAAGGCCTTAATGGATCAAGGTGTTGCCTTTAGTCAGCGTTATAACTTGAAAGTCGGCGTGGCGCTGACAGCAGAGCAGATGGGGCTATTGACCCAGGACATCGTCTGGTTGGTGAGTACCAACGTCACCTTACCGGACGGTAGCCAGCAAAACGTTCTGGTACCGCAGGTGTATGCCCGCCTGAAACCGGGGGATCTGGACGGCTCCGGCGCCCTACTTGCCGCGCGTAACGTCACCCTTCATCTTGGCGAAGGCCTGTTTAACAGCAGCCAGATCGCCGGGCGTGAAGCGGTGAAACTGAGCGCCGACACTATCAGCAATGTGGCGGGCCAGATTTAGGGGGCTGACGTTAGCTTGACGGCCCGTACCGATATTAACAATATCGGCGGGGTGATTCAGGGCGATAACTCGCTGCTGGCCAGCGCCGGTCGTGATATCAACGCCATCAGTACTACCCGTACGGCGCAGAGCGCTAGCAGCGCCAACAGTTTCGAACGCACTACTATCGATAGTGTGGCAGGCATGTACGTGCAGGGAGCCGACGGCAAGCTGATACTGCAGGCTGGCCGCGACATCAAGTTGGATGCGGCACAGGTCATTAACAGTGGTGAGAATGGCCAAACCCTGCTGAGTGCCGGGCGCGATCTCACCCTGAATACAGTGACCACGGCTAGCCGCGACAATCTGATCTGGAATGGCGACAACAGCCTGAAACAGGGTAACAGCCAACAGGTCGGTAGCGAAGTGGTGGGTAAAGGGGGCGTAACCCTTAATGCCGGGAACGATATCACTGCCCATGCGGCAACGGTCTCGGCCGGCGCTGTGCTAAACCTTAATGCCGGTCATAACATCAATATTCTCAGCGGTGAGAACAGGCTCGACCTGGACGAGCGACACAAGGTAACTGGCGGTAATGGCCCAATGTCGACCACCACGACCAGCACCCACGACAGCCTGGAGCGCCAGACCGTACAGGGCGCAACCCTAAGTGGCGATAGTATTAATTTGTTGGCGGGGAATAATTTACGCGTTCAGGGTAGCAGCGTGGTCGGGACTCAGGACGTGAAACTGCTGGCTGAGAACGATCTGAGCATCACCGGTGCGACCGAAAGCAATAGCGAACTGCACCGTAAGCAGGAGAAAAAATCTGGCCTGATGAGCAGTGGGGGGATCGGCATCAGCTACGGTACCGAAAGCCTGAAAACCACCCATACCGCGCAAGGACTGACCAATCAGGGCAGCACC